>WOR8_10002390_pt1 | contig 18574 bp, 17 predicted proteins | sample DeeMarSeWOR38_10_FD_19890 | JGI IMG/M metagenome (IMG submission 19890)
GTTTGGTTTGAGGGAGATCTTTTACCCGGCATCGGAAAGGAACCGGTGGAAGGGATCCCGGTGGAACGGAAAATCTATGTTTTTCGGCCCACCCTTGCTGCCCAGGCGGAAGTAAAGGAATATGTATTTTACAACGCTATAACGACTGAACTGATAAAAAAAGTGAGTACCGATCAAATGGGAAATTTTAAAATTAAATTGGAGCCAGGCACTTACTCGGTCTTTACAGAGGAACCAAACGGACTTTTTGCCAATCGTTTCGACGAGGAGGGTTATCTGAATCCTGTCCAGGTAGCGAAAGGTGAATGGACCGACATCGTAATCAGGATCGATTATCGTGCCGCCTATTAAAGGATATCCATTTCAAGCGGAATAAACTGGCCCTTCATCTTACTTTCAAATGCTTTTTCTATGATGTAAATGTTTAATAAGGATTCACCTGCCGGAACCTTTAAAGGCCTTTTATTCCTGATTGCTTCGAAGATATTGTCATAAAAAGCGAGGTAATTACCTGTTTCCGTCGTTACTTTTCCCTTGAAATGGATTTGATTTATATCTGAATTTAACCATCCTGAATACGACTCTTCTTCGATTCCCCATCCCTTGGTTCCGGGTGTAATACCGGCTTTAAGGGCAGCTTCCTGAGGATCGAGGCCATACTTGACAAAGGATCCATGGGTTCCGTGTATGATAAATCTGGGATCGGGTTCTCTGACAAGGTAACTCGAATGAATCCGGGCTTTCAGATCAGGATAATATAAACTGACATCAAAATAATCATCGACCATTGTGCCTTGCCTTATTTTCCTGATATCTGCAAACAATGCCTCGGGATTCCCAAACAGCATCAGTACCTGATCGATCAGGTGGGGCCCGAGATTATATAAAAGGCCCGATCCAGGCCCTGTATCTTCTTTCCATGTGTTTTCCTGTATGTAATTTCTATACCGGTCGAAATTGCTGACGTATTCAACGATCCGGCCCAGAAATCCTGCCTTTATGATCTTACTTACGGTTAAAAAATCACTGTCCCACCGGCGGTTCTGAAATACGCTTAATATCAGATCCCTGGATGCAGCAAGCTCAATCAACTCTTTTCCTTCTTTTACCGTATTGACAAATGGTTTTTCCACCACCACATGTTTCCCGGCTTCCAGTGCCGATTTAGTATAGGGAAAATGGGTCGCATTGGGCGAATTCACTATCACAAGTTCCGTTTCTTCATCCGAAAGCAGTTTGTCAAAGCTGCGTTCTACTTTTATTCCGGGATAATAATCTTTCGCATCCGATTTGGATCGCTGTACAACCGATTTTAAATGGAATCCGGGATGCGCCTCCAGCAGAGGCCCATGAAATACCAGGCCGGACATTCCGAAGGAAGACATCCCGGTACTAATTATCTGATTTACTTCTTTCATAATTGGGATTAACGGGAATTAATAGGTTGAAATGAAAGTTTCATATTCCTCATTGATCTCGTCCGGATTAGGTTCAAAACCTTCGTAAATATATATTCTGTATTTCAGGACGACGGTTTCACCCTGAGGCAGAAAAAAATTAAATGTCTCCCTGCCATCGGTATAAGCTTTAGAACCAAATGGATTGACCGCAAAAAGACCATACCCTCTGGCATGCCAATGGGCCGGGTAATTAGGATTCCCGGGATGGTCCATCATCACGACGCCTAACGGCTTACCCTGGTAACTGGTCCCAAGTCTTAGCCAGCGCGCCCGGGTACCCCAGACATCATCCCCCTTCAATCCTTCACTGCTTTCATAAAGTCCGTTGGACCGTTTATCATTCTCAGGATTTATCAGGACCGGCTTCAGATTTTCATCTAAAATTTCAAGGGTTTCCGAAGCAGGCTGCTCCAGCTCCCGGATTACACGTATGGCCATCATCCCTTCTTTGCTGTCTTTGAAAAGTACATCCAGGTCGGCTGCCGTCAGGCTTGTTATCCTGTCAATGATCCGGACCTGGTCCCGGCCACCGAAATAAAATTTCGTATTTTCATCGATCAGTTTTCTTCCATCCGGTCTTTCCCACACACTGGTTACTTCGAGGTATCCCCGGTCATCCCCATTTTTAGTTTTCTTCACCGATCGATGACGGATCGTGCCATAATGCATCCTCTGGTCCGGGGGTATGGAATCGGAATGATTCCAGAAATCAAGGTCATTTACGTCGCCATGATTGAGCCAGATACCTACATGATGGGGGTGGTCTACCCTTTCCCAGGGGAGGGATTCCAACGGAAACCCCCGCGTTACCGTAATCCCCGATGAAGTATGAACAGGGAACAAGGCCGGCTTTTTGATCGATTCCGGATAAATATAGGAAGTAAATAAACTACCTTCAATCAGGATATCAACCCGGTCCTCTCTTTCTTTTTCGATTACCTGGATCCGTTTTTTTTCTACCGGCACTTCCTCTTCTGTATTTTCCTGAGGTCTTTTTTCACAGCCGCATAGTATAAGAACCAGGGGCAGGATTAATATCAGGGAATGTGCTTTCATTTTCTTCAGGTTTAAATTTTATATAAAAATGCTCATTTGACAAGTAATTTTACCCTAAAAAATCACAAATCTTTCTTTCCGTCATATCCTTCCCGGGACGTTTTCAATCACCTGAATCTGCATGGAAGTTTCTTGGCGCACAACACTGCCTCCGGCTCAACCGGTTACGGAAGTTTTTTGAAAAAGGCAGGAACCGGTTCGGTACACCGTAAACCGGTATAATGGTGAATCCAAAGGAAGGCAGGATCTTTGCTGTCAGTAAGATAAAATCCGATCGAATATAGATTCATACGATCCCAGATACTTATTTTGTCTTTGTGATATTACTTGTTGTAAAAAAATGAACAATTCGAATTTAAGTCATGCAACCATTTATTTAGAAATGGCATCAACTTAATGAAAGCTTTTCCGGATGAAGTTGAAAATTAAGAAATCGGCGACACTCGATGAATTAATCAGTGGCTGCAGGAAAGATAATTCAAATAGTCAAAGGGAATTATTTGAACGGTACTCGTCAAGGATGCTGGGAGTTTGCAGGAGGTATGTAAGTAATCTGGAGGATGCCGAGGATATCATGACAGGAGGTTTTATGAAAATATTTGAAAAAATAGGTCAATATAGAGGGGAAGGAAGTTTTGAAGGATGGATGACGCGGATCATGGTAAATGAATCGTTATCCCATATTCGCAAAAATAAAAACATGTCGGTTGAAGTATCCATTGAGAAAGCGCAATACGAACTTAACTATTCATCCACCCTGGAGAAACTGCATGCTGAACAATTATTAAAAATGATCGATGAGATGCCGGTCGGATACCGGACCGTATTTAACCTGTTTGTGGTGGAGGGGTATTCACATAAAGAGATAGCCGAAATGCTCGATATTGCCGAGGGCGCTTCGAAATCACAGCTCAGCAGGGCAAAAGCGTTCCTCAGGGAAAAAATAGTCACGTTGGAACAGGAAATGATAAATAAAAGCCATGAAAAATAAAGTATTGGAAAAGATATTTCAGGAAAAACTCAGGGATCTCAGGCTTGAACCTTCGGAAAGAGCAAAAAACCTGGTGTATCAGAAAATAAAAAAGCGGGGCAGGATCATTCTTTATAAAAGGTTCTCCATTGCGGCCAGTATGGTTTTGATTTCATCAATCGGCATTTTTTATTTTTTAACGGGCACGAAGAATGTTGGGTTTGTTCAGGAAAAAGTAGAAAATCCAGGGACGGAGGAGATTTATGAAAATAAGGATATAAATGTGGGAATTTCATCAAGCCAGGAAAATGAAACACCAGTAGATAAGGAAATACGCTCCAATCCTTTGCGTGTTAACGAAGATAATCCTGCAAATTCAGAGATTTCGAATAAGGATAGAACCCATTCAGAACGATTAGTTGAAAACACAAAACCTGAAATTGTTACCACACAGGATTCATTGCGGGATGTCTCTTCGGGTTCCTTGCTAACCTACGATACGGTATCTGCATCAGAAGCGGGTATTGCCCTGGCTCCGGATGCTATTGGGCACTCCCGCAATTATACCGAGACGGTGGCCTCCGGGAGCCCGGAAGAAAGAGAACCTCTAAAGATCACCATTGAATATATCGCCTCAGGGTCAAGAGGGAAAACCTCGCCTGATCAGAAAAGCCATGTGGGTGAATTATATTCCAAAATGAACCAACTGGTGTATCCCGAGGAAGTAATGGGAGATATCCGGACGTTCAAAGATCAATTGTTTGCCTTTGATTTTATTAATGTCAGAAAGATAGAAACTCAAAAAAATAAGGAAAAATGAAAAAATCGGGGATAGGATTGATAATGATGGCATTCTGCTCGACTTTAATGGCAGCCACTCCGGAGCTTCCGGAACTTCCCAGAAAAGATACAGTAGTAATTAATTTCGGGAACAATTCGAAGATTCTAATATTAGTGGATAATCCGAGTGAGTTAAAAAAGATCAGTGAATTTGACATCAATGCCATGCTGAAGGATTTAAGCATATCCGTCGATACGATGGCGGAGGACGAACAGTACCTCAAGATCGAGGAAGAGAACGGGGATAAATACCTGAAAGATACCAGTATTGTCATAAATACCGCTTCTGAAATAAACCTGGAACAACTGAAGGAAACCATAAAGGATGAATTAAAAGAGGAGATGAGGATGGAATATGAATCCCCGGGAAAAAAGAATAAAAGAGATTACAAACGTACCCGTCATTATTTCAATTTTGAATTCGGCCTGAACAATTACCTGAAGGACGGGAAATTCCCGGATGAAAACAACGAATTGTATACGGTAAAACCTTGGGGTTCCTGGTATGTGGGACTGAGTGGTTCCAACCGGACCCACTTAACCGGACCGCTTTTCCTTGATTGGGGCGGAGGGATCAGCTGGTATAATTTCAAGCATCAGAATTTCAGAACCAGGCTGGAAAAAGGGGAAACCACCGTCGTTTATTTCGAGGATCCGGATCTTCCTTCACCGCTTAAAAGTAAATTAGCGGTCACTCATCTGAACCTGAACCTGGTTCCTTTGCTCCACTTTGGAAAGTCAGGCCGTAAAAAGGATCTGTTTCACTGGGATTATTACGATAGCGGATTCAGGATCGGATTGGGAGGATATATAGGATATAGGATAAAGAGCTGGACAAAGTATACCTGGAGAGAAGGAGATGGTAAAAAGAAAAATCGCTTCCGGGATAACTACTATCTGAACAATGTCCGATATGGGATGCGACTTACGATGGGCTACAGATCGTTTGATATATTTATTAATTACGATTTAAGTGAGTTATATGCAGACGATCGCGGTCCCAGGCTCAATCCCTTCAGCTTCGGAATAATCCTTTAAATATATCAATTCATCCCGGATGCAGGGGAATATCCTTCCTCCGGGGTGAATTATTTTTTTTTGTAAAGTCCGTCAAAAACCGCTTCCCAGCTTTCTCCCCCGTCTTTTGAGATTTCCCATTGCTGCCGGACTGTGCCGTCCGGGTTGTCTGTCCAGGTGATCCGGTTGCGGTATTTTTCGCCTTTTTGACTGGTCATTTCTTCACTGCTCAACACCATCCGGTTCGCTTCAAAATTTCCGTGAAGCTCCAGGTATCCACCCTGGTTATCGATCCAGAGTTGTTGCCATTGGTCGTTGGCCTCATTATAAAAATTATAACTGGTTCCCGTATAGGTTCCACCGGCGGAGATCCAGTTTTCCCGGATCAGGCAACTGTCCTGGAGCAGGCTAATGGAATTAGTACCAGCCAGGTTACCATTGCTGAAGGCCTCCCATTCTCCCAGCCAGAAATCAAATTGCCGGTGCTTTTCCGAACAGCAATTACAGGCGGAAGGTTGATCGGTTTGTCCCTTGACCTGGATGTGAAATGAAATGAACAAAAGGAAAATCGTAATGTAGGTTTTCATATGATTCTTTGTTTTATGAGGATATGGATCTATTTAATCTTTTTCCGTGAGAGGATAATCTCCCTTTCACTCTTTTTCAGTTTGAGCTGTTGGTTAATACGATGCAGGGTTGGGTAAGAGACGGAAAATGCAACGAGGCATACGGTATAGTAGGCGACATATATCTGTTCGGCTGAAAGGATCAATCCTGCAATTGAAAGGAGGGTCGCGACTTCAAACAGATAGGATCTGGTTAAGGAGGCAGAAAAAAATAATTCAAGTTTATCGCGCAAATGCATTTCGGCATTTAGAGATTCGATATGCCTTCTGAAACTTATAAATCCCAAGACTACCAGCAACAGGATGACCAGAAGCACACCGATACGCAAATAAAAAAGTGTTTCCATGGGAAGGATTTCAGGATCATAGGAATTGTTTTCGATTCGAAGAAAAAAATAAATCAGTACAAGCATCGGGAATGCAATCAGCACATTAATCTGCATTTGAAGTTTATTCAAGAATTCCTGGCTGTTTGAGAACTTAATTAACATTTCTCTTTTGTTCATTTGTAAAAGTAAAACAAATGATGTTACCGGTGTATTAAATCCCTGCTATTCATTTATCGCATTAAAAATGGCCAGGATATAATTATCAACCGATTATAACGCCCATAAACAGGATCATCGGTGTCGCGATCCTTTGGGAAGATCAAGATCGAGGTCAAATTTTACAGTATTCTTGCGATTTTTTTCCTCAGATATAACCCAAATCTTTAGGTCCATGAATCAACTTTCCAAACCTGCTGAAGATCAGGCACTGTTGACTTCGGATATTAGTTTGGTCAACGAAACTTTTGCATCTCCGAACAACATCCGGGTTTTATCTCCATAAAAAAGTGGATTATCGATTCCTGCATATCCGGTCCGCATACTTCTTTTCATGATTATTACATTTTTCGCCATCTCCACATCGATAATTGGCATTCCATAAATGGGGCTTCCCGTATCTGTTTTCGCCGCCGGGTTGACCACGTCATTGGCTCCGATCACGAGTACCACATCTGTCGTGGGTAACTCCTTGTTGGAATCCTCCATTTCCAATAACCGATCGTAAGGCACATCGGCTTCTGCCAGCAATACATTCATGTGTCCGGGCATCCTTCCGGCCACCGGGTGGATCCCATACCGGACCTGGACTCCCTCCTTTTCCAGCAGCGATTCAAGTTCATGACAGGCATGCTGGGCTTGCGCCACCGCCAGTCCATATCCCGGAACAATGAACACCTTCTGTGAATATTTTAATAATATAGCCGTATCTCCGTGTGTAGCCTCCTTTACGACCTTGTCTTTATCATCCCCAGCAACTAAGGAAGTGGCTCCCAGTCCTCCGATAATCACATTGATAAGGGACCGGTTCATCGCATCACACATTAAAATCGTAAGGAAAGTTCCGGATGCTCCGACCAGAATACCACCCACGATCATAACCTGGTTTCCATAAATGAGACCGGCAAAGGCAGCCCCAATCCCGGTAAACGAGTTCAGCAGGGAGATTACCACCGGCATATCCCCACCGCCAATAGGGGAAACAAAAGTGATCCCATAGAGAATGGATAAAGCAAGTAAGATAAGGACCAGGCTATAATTCAACTCATCCATCGACATAATTATGCCTCCCAATACGATGATGCCTAGCAGAAGAAGTCCGTTAAAAATCTGAGGAAAAGGAAGTTTAATGGAATCTCTCAGGAATCCATCCAGTTTACCATAAGCAACCATACTTCCACTGAAGGCAATACTCCCGATAAAAAGGGAGAAAACGATTACGAATACCGGTCCGCTCATTAATTCCGTTCCCACGGGCAGCATACGGAATTCCGTAATGGCGATCAGCATGGTACAGGCGCCTCCAAATCCATTGAAGACGGAAACCATCTCAGGCATCTTGGTCATTTTAATTTTTACCGCGGCAATGTATCCTACCGTGCCGCCTACCGCCATACCTCCTGCAATCCAGCCATAATTATTGGGAGTATCCCCAAAAGGGTAGAACAAGGTAATAATGATGGCGAGGATCATGCCGGCCGCCGCCAGTAAATTCCCCCGTCTTGCTGTTTCGGGATGACTCAGTCCTCTGAGCCCGACGATAAAGAAAATAATGGACAAAAGGTATAAAAAATCAAGTACAGGTCTTTCCACGGCTAATTCTTTTTCTTTTTCTTAAACATTTCTAACATACGGTTGGTCACCGCAAAGCCTCCGACCACGTTGATGGTGGCCAATGCAATTCCAAAAAATCCGATGATAAGTATAAAATAATTATCGGGTTGTGCATTCCTGATCAACCAGATGGCCCCGATGATCACGACTCCACTTACGGCATTGGCCCCGGACATCAACGGTGTATGTAATACCGTAGGAACTTTAGAAATTACTTCTGTGCCAAGGAAAATAGCCAATACCAGGATATATATCATGACAATATTTTCGCTGATAAACTGAGTGATTATTTCCATTATCTATGAGTTATATTTGATTACACCTTCATGAACAATGCAACTGGAGGCAATAATTTCATTCTCAAAATCCAGATCCAGTTGCCCCTCTTTGAGGAATATTTTTAAATAATTCATAATATTTTTACTGTAAAGTTGACTTGCATGTCCGGGTACGGTGGAAGATAAATCGCTGATGCCGATGATGGTTATTGCATCCTCATGAACGATTTTATCTTTCTGGGTATACTCGCAATTTCCACCGGCAATGGCCGCAAGATCGACGATGACCGAACCAGGTCTCATCCGTTTTACCATTTCCCGTGTGATCAGGGTTGGAGCAGGTTTACCCCGGATCAAGGCAGTGGAAATCACTACATCCGATTTGGCGATATGCTCCGCGATCAGTTCCCGCTGTTTTCTTTTATATTCTTCTGTCTGCTCTACCGCATAACCTCCCGCTGCTTTGTCATCCTTGGCACCTTCTACCTCAACAAATTTCGCACCGAGGCTCATTACTTCCTCCTTGGCGGCCAGACGGGTATCGAAGGCTTCCACGATGGCCCCCATTCGACGGGCCGTCGCGATGGCCTGCAGGCCTGCCACCCCGGCTCCCAGGATAAGGATCTTGGCAGGGGGTATGCTTCCGGCAGCAGTTGTGAGCATTGGAAAATACCTGGGCAGGTGAGTCCCTGCAAGCAGGACGGCCTTGTAGCCTGATATCGATGCCATCGAAGAAAGTATATCCATCGATTGCGCAAGTGTGATTCTGGGAATCATATCTAGGCTCATGGCCGTAATACCGGCTTTGCCGAGGATCTTAAGCACACTTTCATCTAAAAAGGGCTGGAAAGAGGAAACATAAACACCCGATTTTTTTATTTTACCTATTTCCTCATCCTTTACCGGCTTGATGCTGATTATAACATCCGCGTTGGAAAAAATCTCGGGTCGTCCAGTGATGGTTCCTCCGGCATTTTTGTATAAATCATCTGCGTAAAAAGCCTCTTCCCCCGCTCCTTTTTCAATTAAAAGCGAATTCTTGTCGCCAATTAACTGGTGGACCGATTCGGGAATGATTGACACGCGTTTATCATCGGACTCTTTAAGAATACCTATCTGCATTGAATCGTTTTTTTGTTAAAAAAATATTATCCAGATCAAACTTGACAAAAATAGAAAAATATAGTTTAATTCCTTACTCCTTCCTTTTCCATTTTGTTCTTGAAGTAAGAATATGTTTTCGGCTTTTATTATTTATAATATTGGTGATGAAAACGTTTTCATTTCCGGCATCCCGTTCGGTTATTCGTATTAGCGAATCATCGAAGAGCGCTTCACTTAAATAATTCGATTCAATGGATTCCAGCCGGTATACCATCCGGAACCGATAAGAAAAATCATCCAGCACCCATTTCAGATATTGGATGTTATTTACATGGTGATTCATGTCCAGGTCATTGTATACCACCCGGAAGGGAATGTTCCCGGGTGCTGGCTGGTGGATCAGGGGTATTTTTTCTAGTGGAAGATCCTCATTAATCCTACCGGTCAGGTGGGGAAAATTTTCTCTGAGATGAGCGGGAATCTTTACGGTTTTCCTTGTCTCCAGGTCGAGCATCATCCAGGAACTTCGGGCTACCCCCAATATCCGGTTATTTACATCGAGAATATGGAAGTCGCGAATCGATATCTGATCATTCGATTTATCCACCCATGATTCGATGTTGATGTTATCCGATATCCTGGGGATCCGATACAATTTGATCATCTGGCGTGTGAGTACCCATGCATGATTGGTCTTAATCAGTTCCTCGTAACCGAATTTACCGGCTGTGGCATGATTCACAGCGGTTTCCTGGAGGCAATAAGATAATCCCTGAATAGATGCCAGGCCGTCCGGATTTACAAAATAATGTGTGATCTTAAATGATTCTTTCCAGATTGAAATATCCTTCATTACTTCTATTTAACGGGGTCCTCAGATAGTTCAAATTCGAGAATACCTCCCGCCATGATCTGCCGGTGGGTAATGAAAAGATCATTCAATTTTATTCCATTCAGGGTTACGGATTTTACATAATTATTGTCCGGAGAATAATTTTTTACGATTACCGTGAATTTTTTCTGCTGCTCAAGCTGTATTTCCAACTGCGGGAACAGGGGGATCCCAAGATCATATTTCCCATTAGCCGGATTGACAGGATAAAATCCAAGTGCACTGAAGATATACCATGCCGACATTTGTCCGCAATCTTCATTACCGGCCAGTCCATCCGGTTCATCGCTGTATAGCCCATCCATTATCTCCCGGATTTTTTCCTGTGTTTTCCAGGGCTCACCTGAATAATTATACAAATAGGCGATGTGGTGGCTTGGTTCATTTCCATGCACATACTGTCCGATCATTCCACTTACATCCAGAACGGCATCTCTCCCCATATCGGATGAAAGCGAAAAAAGTGAATCGAGCCTTGCATTGAATATTCCCTCACCCCCCATCATGCGGATCAGATTATTAACGTCATGGGGTACATACCAGGCATATTGCCAGGCGTTCCCCTCCGTATAATCGTTTGAATAACGGGTGTCCAGCGGATCGAAAGGTTCCTTCCAGTTGCCATTCTTTAATCTGGCTCTCATAAAAAGCCTTGAAGAATCAAAAAGATTCATATAATAACCTGCTCTTTCCATAAAAAGGCTATAATCCTGCGGTTTGTTCATCGCCTGGGCCACCTGCGCGATACACCAGTCGTCAAAAGCGTACTCCAATGTTTTGGATACCGTGTTGGTAAGAGAATCAGCCGGGATGTATCCATACTTTCGATAAAGGGGTGTCTCCCTTATTTCCTGAAAAGCGCTCGCCAGTAAGGCCTGATAAATGGAGTCACGATCCATATCCGCTAAAAGACCCTTTAAATAGGCATCGGCTATGACTGGTATTGCATGGTATCCGATCATGGTATTGGTCTCATTTCCCCATAAGGTCCATACGGGTAACAGGCCTGTATCTTGATAATGCGCCATCATGGCTTTGACGAAATCCTTGACCCGGGAAGGATGAAGAAGGGTTAATAATGGATGGGCCGCCCGATAGGTATCCCAAAGGGAAAAAGTGTAATAATTAACCAGACTTTTACTTGACTTGATTTCATCATTTGGACTCCGGTATTCAAATATATGGTTCATCAGGCTATCACTGTATATATTGGGAGCAAGCATGGAATGATACATGGCCGTATAAAAAATGCGCAGGTATTCCTGATTGTCCGACTGAACCCTGATCTTTCCCAGTTCTCGGTTCCAGGCTTCAGATGACTGGTTTTTAACGCGTTCAAAATTCCAGCCTGGTATTTCGTTGTAAAGGTTCGTCAATGCATTTTCTTCACTTACCGAAGAAATTCCCACCTTTACCAGAAGACTTGAATTATCCCGCATATGGAATTTAAAAACACCGGTAACCCGTCTTGCCTGAATGGAAGAAGTGTCCCCAAGTATTAGTGAATCCGGGGAATACAAACGAAAATCCTGAACAGGATCGGAAAAACGCATGGCGAAAAAAACCTTCTGGTCTTTCGCCCATCCCGTTGAATAACGAAAACCGCTTACAAGCGAATCACTCATGTATTTTATATGAGAAAGTGTGACGCTGTCGGTATTAAACGCAGATTTAAGGTCAATAAAAAAAGTAAGGGTATCTGATTTTTCTGGTGTGTATCGGTGAAATCCGGCTCGTTCTGTGGTGGTCAGTTCGGCAGTTAATCCGCAATCATCCAGAAAAACCGAATAATAACCCGGGCTCGCCTTTTCATTTTCATGTGAAAACCTGGAATGATAGCGGTTGATATCCGGTCCGATGTCAAGTAATCTTGAAAAGGGTACCTGTTTCGTGGTTGGCAGGACAAGGATATCAAGTAGATCTCCCACTCCCGTACCACTGACATGCGTATGGCTGAAGCCAACAATGGTATCGGAAGAGTAGTGGTACCCCGAACTCCAGTCCCAACCGTTTTTACCATTATCAGGACTTAACTGGACCATTCCGAAGGGACGGGTGGCTCCAGGATAGGTGTGGCCATGTCCATCGGTCCCAATGAAAGGATTGACATAGGAGTTAAAATTACTTACGTATTCCTGTCTGTATCGACTTCTGTCGCATCCTGAAAAAAAAGGAAGAAAAATGATTCCGGTGAGTATAAGGATAAATATTGTTCTCATGTATCAGCTTGGTGAAAAGTCGGCTTAATATATGACCAAAAATGTATTATTTCAATTTATTTGAGAAATTGCGTACGCAAAATTAATAAATCACCATTTAAAGTTCGCCACCACAGGCATATGATCCGAAGGATACCGGTTTTCCTGATGAAAGTCACTTACATGTACTTCCAAGGGTTGGAGATTTCCGGCATAAAAAATATAATCGATCCTTCTTCCCGTTCCCGGAGTATGTTCCTTCCATCCATAGAAAGTCATATCTCTTTCTTTTTTTACAGTATGAAGGCTACGATAGCTGTCTTTCAGAGGCATTTTTTCATTTTTTGAAAGATGTTGTATCGGATTGCTGCCTTCCAGCGCATTAAAATCACCTAGAAGTACAATATCCGATCCTTTATGCCGGGAAGCCATGTGGGATATTATTAATTTCGAACTTTCAAATCTGGCGGTTTCACCGATATGATCATAATGCGTGTTATAGACAATCAGGTCCCGCTGATCCTTTTTCCTCTTAAAATGGGCCCATGTAAATATCCTGGGCAGGGAGGAATCCCATGATTTTGATTCCGGGATATCCGGCGTTTCGGATAACCAGACAGTCTCTTGATGGATTAAATTGTATTTTTCGGGTTTATACAATATGGGTGTGGCTTCCCCCGAGGATCCATCGGCTTGCCTGGTTCTGCCTACGTACCTGTATCCCGGACAATGTTGAATAATTTCTTCGATCTGGAAGATCATAGCTTCCTGCAATCCCAGAAAATCGGCATTTTCTTCACGGATAAAATCAAATAAAACACCCTTTCGAAATGCCCAGGAATTTTTTCCATCATCTGCTGTGCCGTACCGGATGTTGAATGAGATCAATTTTACCTTCTCATTGGCGGATGGAAAGATCGTCATCAGTATAATAAACAGGGAGATTAGTAATGATTTCATGCGTTTATAATATTTTCAAGTGTTTGAATGGCTTCTTCCAGGGTCGAATGTTTATAAACTTGACCATGGTATTGTATTTCCCATTCATAATATCCGTTTACCTTATTTACTTTGATCCTGGTTGCCGTTTCTTCTTGAATCACGTCCCATCTGAGCCGGTGTAATGCATTGGCCGTCCAGAAAACACCGGTCGGATCTCCCTGAAGATTACATATCCATTTTTTCTCATGGTTGATTGAAAACCTGCCGGTAGATAAATTGAAGTTGATGGCTTCATGATCAATGAGTTTTTCAAATGTATGATTTAACATCAGATCTTCCGGCAGGCCGGAAATGAGGTCGTCTTCCTTAAGCACGATCCAGATTCTGTCTGCCATCTGAAACGCAAATTCCAGCTCATGTGTGGACATCAAAATGGTTTTGCCGGTTTGATCACATAGGTCCTTCAGTAACTTCAGGATTGAAATTTTATTGGGGAGATCGAGGTGTGCAGTAGGTTCATCCAGAAGAATGATATCTCCGTCCTGGGCAAGTGCCCTGGCTATGAGCACTTTCTGAAACTGACCGTCACTTAGCTCATGGATCGGTTTGTTTTGAATATCCTGACTTCCTGAGATCTCAAGCGCCCGGTTGATTTTTTCCCGGTCTATTGCGGTCAGTGTTCCCAACCAGTTGGTATACGGATGCCTTCCCAGTGAGATCAGTTCTTTCACCCTGAGATTTCCGGCATAGATTCTGTCGGTCAGGACCAAACTGATCGTTTGTGCCAACTCCAGAATCGAATAGGTGGACAGATTTCTCCCATTGATGAGCACTTGTCCATCGAGTGGAGGTTGAATACCGGCAATCGATCTCAAGAGGGTTGATTTGCCAATCCCATTTTTACCCACCATGCAAACCAACTCACCTTTTTTCAGGTCCACATGAAGGTTCTTCAATACGGTGAGCGTTTTTCTGCCTTGCCGGTATCCTACGGCCAGGTCGATTAGTTCGATCACCAGAGCGGGAGATGACATGATTATCCTGTAAATGATTTACTGAAATCTCTTCTTCTGATCACGAGCCAGATGACGATCGGTGCACCCAATACGGAAGTCACTGCATTGATCGGAAGCGTGTATTCCATACCGGGAACCTGTGCAATCAGGTCACAGAATAACATCAGGATGGCACCACTTATAATCACCATCGGGAATAATAAATTGTGATTTGCGGTATTGAACAACAGCCGTGTAATATGCGGGATGGCGATACCAATAAACGCAATAGGGCCACAAAAGGCAGTGATTGTTCCGGCTAACAGACTGGTTACGATGATGATGGCCAGCCTCATTTTACGTATATTCAAACCCAGGCTTCGGGCGTACTGATCCCCCAGTAAAAGTGCATTCAGGGGTTTTGAAAGCGTCACTGCCCAACCAAGAGAAAGAAGGATTACTGGAATAAATACTTTCAATTCAATCCAGGTGAGTCCACCCAGGCTTCCAAAGGTCCATATAAGGTAGGCCTGAATTGATTCAGCTTTGCTGAAAAACTGCAGTACACTTACAACGGCCCCGGTAGCACTTCCGAACATTAGACCGATGATCAATAAAGACATACTATCCCGGATTCGGATGGAAACAAGGATAACCACCGACAACACCGTGAAAGCGCCCATGCTGGCAGCCAGCGTTAAGATCCAGCTACCCCCGATACCAAGCTGGGTAATACCCTTTCCCAGGGACATGCCCGCGAGGATGGCCAGTGCCACACCAAGACTTGCTCCGGAACTGATCCCTAGTACAAAAGGACCGGCCAAGGGATTCCTGAAAAGTGTCTGCATCAACAGGCCACTTACTCCAAGCCCACTTCCCACCAATACTGCTGTAATTGCTTTTGGCACCCGAAACTGCAGGATAATGTTTTCCCATCCTTTTTCCTCAAGAGACTTGCCCGATAGAAAGGTGATGATTTTACCGAAAGGAATATATACGGAGCCAAGCGAAATGTTCAGGATTATAAGGATAATCAGTATAATAAATAATAAAAGCATCAAACCGCTAATCTGTCTGTTCATGGAAGAATCTCTAATTTAATTTTTTATAGAAATAAAAGAGATGTTCATTCATCAATTCAGGATGAAATATTTTCGCCAGATCGTTTAAAATGATATCCGGCCTGGCATAACCCTCTTCAAAATATGCATTACCCCCTGCCGGCCCTGCCTTCGCCGTGTAATTATATACATTTCCTTCCTGAAAAGCTTTAATAGCCGTGTATCTCTCATCAGCCTGTTCTATATCTTTCAAGGAACCGTAAGTCGCTACTCCCACCCAGTAATCTGCATTCTGTGCCTTCTCATATACTGATTCAAAGCTTAGCTGCAGGATTTCACCGGAAGAATTATCCGACCAAAGGTAGGCGGCACCCGAATCTTCGAAAAAAATAGATCCGTAATGTCTTCCACCAGGCATAAACCAGGTGTCTCCATAAACAACACCTGTTAAGACACTGGGCTTATATTTAACCTGAGTCACTTTTGCCCTGGTTTCCAGATAACTCTTTTCAATTTCTGAAAAGATTGAATCGGCCATTTTTTCTTTATCAAAAAAAGCGGCGATGAATTTTATCCATTCGGCGCGCCCCAGGGGATGGTCTTCCAGATAATCCGCATTTAATATCACGGGAATACCCGATCGTTTTATTTTCTCTATCATAGATAGATCATTATTCATGCTGAAAGCGATCACCAGATCAGGATCCAGCTCCATTATCTGTTCTATATTAATTTCATTAGAGGGCCCTAGGTCCCTTATTTTTCCATCTAATACACGTTCCCGGAAAGTTGCGCTGCTAATATAACTTGTTGTTGGAAATCCAGTCAGTTTATCCTGTTCGTCCAACATCTCAAGGTAAGGCAGATGAGTCGTCGAAAAACAAACCATGCTTGAAACAGGCAGTTGGAGTGCCACCGGGATACTACCGGTTGTCTGGGAAGGATTTTCTATTTTTTTATGATAGAGCCGGTAGGTAAAAGTATCCATGGATCCGGGCCAGGGTGATATCACCTTTAATTCTTTATATGAGCTGTACATCGTGACCGAAAACCGGGTACTGTATTTTATTTCCAGGGGTTTTCCAATGGTGACGGGGTTGGATCCTTGTCTATTTTCTGTTTCATTATTCCGACAGGAAACTAGAAGCACTGTGAAAAATAAGGAGATCCAGCATAATTTAAACGGCATGTCATATTAAATTATATCAGGGATTAATGAATTTAATCCCTGCAATTCGTGTATTATAATGAAAATAGAATACCAAGTAGTCCGTATCAAGAAAATTTTATGATAATTATTTAAAAAGGCTGACCCTCATCCCGGTTTTGTCGGGGTGGCCCTTACTCCGAATTCGTTCCCTGACAAAATTGCGTTATAATTTACATAAAGTCGAACAGGGCAAAAAATTTATAATTTTTCCGTTTTATTTTTCTTTTAGGAAAAACCGGAAAATCATTTTTGATATCCTTGAATTCTGCGGGAATATTTTTCTATCTTTGTCTCATTACGGTTCCGTCCCGATTCTGTCGGGATAAAGATTAAAAGGGAATCCGGTGACCCCCGAAACCGGTGAATATCGGAAGGGTAGTCCGGAGCTGTCCCCGCAACTGTAAGCTGAGGTCGATTTTTCAATCACCTGCCACTGTCCCGACCTGTCGGGATGGGAAGGCTTGGAAAATTAAGCGAGCCAGGAGACCTGCCGTAATAGAACTTTCAAAGCTTTCGGGTGAAAAGGCTGAGACGACTTTTTGCAATGAATGCGACGAGCCATCTCATTTCTTAATCCATGACCGCTTTGAATTAAATTATTGAAATAATTTAATTCATTGACATGCGTTCTCGACTTTTTTTCATTTTACTTATACTGGCAGGCAGCTTCCGGATTTCAGGCAATGAACTTCCCAAGGACACCATCCGCCTGGATGGTCTCACGATCTATGGTCAGTATTTTGAACGATTCAGTCAGGGCAGCCAGATTCAAAAAATTGATTCGCTTGGGCTGACAGCCTTCAAATCATATAATTTAAATGATATTTTAAAAGCACGTGCTCCGGTTCATTTTAAGTCCTATGGAGGCGGGATGCTTTCCTCGATTTCCTTCCGGGGTACCGGTGCCGGTCATACGGCCGTATTATGGAATGGAATTCAGGTAAATCAGCCAACAATAGGTCAATCGGATTTTTCGTTATTCCCTGTTTTCGCTTTTGACGATATCAAGATCCACTATGGTGCGGCAAGCTCAAGATATGGTTCCGATGCAATCGGCGGAGGCATCCTGTTACTATCGAGGCCTGACTGGGGCAGTTCTAGAATAAGGGGCGATCTCGGTTTTATTGCGGGAAGTTATGGGAAATATCTGGGTACGGCTGAAATTCGGTTGCGACCCTGCGAAAATTTGCTGTTACAAACAAAAGCATACCGTCATATTTACCGGAACAATTTTAAATATGAAAATTTTCCCAGGCCCGGTAATCCCGTCGAGCGGCAACGGAATTCATCCATTGCGCAGTACGGAATTTTACAGGATGTGTTTATCAGAACTTCCGGGAAATCGCTGGTAAGCATTAATGGATGGTTCAATTTTTCAGACCGGCAAATTCAACCTTCCATGACTAATTCTAATGCAAACGAGTCGCAGAAGGATAAAAGTATACGGTTATCAGCGGATTATCAACTCGCGTCTTCTTTCGGCTATCTGGAAACAAAACTTGGTTATTTATTGGATTATATGTTATATAATCAACAATCCGAAATCGTTACCAGTCAATATATCGGGCAGTTTAATTATGAAACTGAGTTTAAACAATGGAAAATTATTGCCGGTTCGGAATACAAACACATCACGGCAAATTCAGCAAACTATGAAGATCTTCTCAGGGAAGACCGGATCAGTTTTTTTGGCGGGTCGGTTTATCGTGGGATTAGGAATACGGATATAAGTTTGAATATCAGGCAATTATTCGTTAAAGGGTTTC
>WOR8_10002391_pt1 | contig 18573 bp, 10 predicted proteins | sample DeeMarSeWOR38_10_FD_19890 | JGI IMG/M metagenome (IMG submission 19890)
CTGGTTTGCCCCTTTTTGGCTTTGTAAATCATAAAAGATCCTCCTCCGAATTTAATGATTTCCATTTGTTTGCTAAAAAATGAATATAGAGCAATATTTGAGCCAACAACTGGACTAAAAATAAAACTATGTAATTACAGATAGTTATTTAGGGAATTGAGTGAACTTTTTGGGATGTTTGATTCAGATATGAATCAGATTAATTTTGCGGGCAGGTAAAATGGCGCCAAGATGCAGTCACGTTGATTGCCCTGACCCATATCCGAATGGACAGAATTGATAATCTCTGGCAAACTTATTTAGAATTTGCTACTGAAGATTTAAAATTTAGGGTTTTGCTCACAATTCTTTGCAGAAAGATAATTCATGGCGACATACCAGAATAAGATGACCATCGGCATCGATGTGGGGGGTACATTTACCGATTTGCTGGCGCTGGATCACGATACCGGCGAATTAACCGCCTTAAAAATGCCGTCTACCGCCGGGGAGCTGGCGCGGGGTGTCGTTAATGGTCTGGAGCAGTTGCCTAAACGTGCACGACATTCGACCATCATACACGGAACCACTGTGGCCACCAATGCGGTACTGGAGGGCCGAGGTGCCCGGACCGCCTTAATCGTCACCCGGAACTTCCGTGATCTTTTGGAAATCGGTCGCCAGTCGCGGGAAAACATGTATGATCTGCGTGAACATGGTCGCCCGCCGGCCATGGTACCCCGTCACCTGAGGCTGGAAATCACCGAACGCATGGACCCCAATGGCGCTGTATTGCAGAATCTTAAGTTGGATGAAGTTTCTGGAATTTTGCAAACGCTGCAAGAAGAAAAAGTCGAAGCCATTGCCGTCAGCCTGTTGAACGCCTATGCCAATCCGGATCATGAGCGCGCCCTATTTGAATCGATCCATCCCCATTTTCCTTTTGTTTCCATCTCTACCGAAATTAACGCCGAATTTCGCGAATACGAGCGGACCAATACCGTTGTGTTGAACGCCTTCGTTATGCCCTTGGTCCACCGGTATGTTGAGCGACTGCTGAAGCTGCTGCACGATTCCGGCTGGCAGGGGCGTCTCCATTTTGTTCAATCCAATGGCGGAATGATCTCCGGAACTTTAGTCAAACGGCAACCGCTCTGCACGGTGATGTCCGGACCGGCTGCCGGCGTGGCAGCCGCCCAGCATCTGATGGAACAACTGGATATTCGCGATGGCATCACCTTCGACATGGGGGGTACCAGCACGGATGTATGTTTGATCCCTAACGGCCAGGCAGCGGAGACAGCAGAACGCCGTATCGGCGGGCAACCGGTGCGATTTGCTTCGGTTGCGATTGAAAGTATTGGTGCCGGCGGTGGGTCCATCGCCTGGGTGGATGCGGCCGGGGCGATGAAGGTCGGTCCCCACAGCGCGGGTGCCTTGCCCGGGCCGGCCTGTTATAATCGCGGCGGCAAGGAACCCACGGTAACGGATGCCAATCTGCTGCTGGGTTACCTCAATCCCGCGGCGACGTTTGGACGGCAGATTAATCTACAGTATGACTTGGCCGAGAAAGCAGTGGGGCGGTTCGGAGATAAATTTGACATGTCCTTGCTGGAGGCCGCACAGGGCATTATTGACATTGCCAATGCCAATATGATCCACGCGCTGCGGCTGGTCTCCGTTCAAAAGGGGCATGATCTGCGCCGCTTTGTCCTCGTCGCATTTGGCGGGGCTGGACCTTTGCATGCCGGCCGCCTGGCGCGCATGCTGCATATTCCTAAGGTCATTGTTCCACCGTTTTCCAGTGGATTTTCTGCACTGGGATGCCTGGTGTCAGACGTGCGTATCGATTCCGTTTTGACCTACCGGCGCAGGCTGGATGACCTCACTGCAGCCGAGCTTGCTGAAGCTTTTCTTCCGATGGAAAAAGAAGCGCGCCGCCGGTTGATGGACGAAGGCTATGCGGTCTCTGAGATTGAGCTGCAGCATGCCTGTGATCTGCGATATGTTGGGCAAAAATACGAACTCACGATCCCGCTGGCCGGTGACCCCCAACACTGTAGCGTGGATGAACTGCATCGCCGCTATCAACAACGGCATGAAGCGTTGTATGCCTATATAACTGCGGAGCCGGTGGAATGTATCAATTTGCGCCTGGTCGCGCAGGTTCCCAGGCAAAATTTTCGGTTACCCCCGCGCTCCGAGGGACACCTGCAGGATGCACGGGTCGCGGAACGTGAGGCGTTCTTCCCGGAAACCGGCCAGGTGTCCATACCCGTGTATCAGCGCGAACGCCTGGGAAGTGATGTCGGGCTCCAGGGGCCGGCGATTTTTGAAGATGAATGGTCCACCACGCTGGTGTATCCGGGACAATACCTGCAGGTGGATCAAAGCGGTGCTTTAATTATCGAGGAGAATCCATGAACGAGCCTGTCAATCCCATCACGCTGGAAGTGGTCCGCAACGCCATCTATGCCATTACAGAAGAAATGCGCGTCATCCTGATGCGGTCGGCGCGAGCGCCAATCTTAAAAGAGGCCGGTGACCTGTCCTGTGTGATTACCGATGCCCGAGGCCGGGTGATTGCCCAGGGCAGCAAAGATATTGCCATCCATCTCGGTGTGATGGCGTTTACCGTCAAGGCGTTCCTGGAGCGAATCGATCCGGCTTCCTTAAGGCCTGGAGATGTATACTATACCAATGCCCCGGATGTCGGCGGCAATCACCTGCCGGATGTCAAAGCCATTCGCCCCGTTTTCTTGAATGAACAACTGGTGGCATTTTCAGTTAATCTGGCCCACTGGCCTGATATCGGCGGCGCCATTGCCGGCAGTTACTATACCAAGGCCACCGAAATTTATCAGGAAGGGCTGCAGATACCGCCGCTGCCGGTGTTCCGGGAAGGACGTGTCGATCCGCTGTTGCTCGAAATGATTATGATCAATGTGCGTAATCGTGAGGAACGAGAGGGTGATCTATTCGCCCAGTATGCCTGCAATGAGGTGGCCGACCGACGCCTGCAGGAAGTTTTCGGACAGCACGGTCGAGACACTGTGCTGCAATGCTTTGCACACTATCTCGAAGAATCCGATCGGCGCATGCGCTCCGCTATTGACGCCCTGCCGGACGGCGTGTATTGCGGTCAAGACGATCTCGATGATGACGGTATCACCCCTAATCCGGTCAAATTGGCTGTTGAGGTTACGATCAAAGGGGACAGCGTCGAATTTGATTTTAGCGACAGCGATTCACAGACTGCCGGGCCGCTCAACTGCACCTATTTTACGACCTGCTCGGCGGTGTACTATGCCATTAAAGCCTTAGTCGGACCGGAGATTCCGCCAAACGAAGGCTGTTACCGCTGCATCACCGTCAACGCCCCCCGCGGTTCCATCACCAATCCGGAACCGGGCGCGCCACTCGTGGGCGGCAATCACGAAACGACCCAGCGCATCGTTGATGTCATTTTTCAGGCCTTGGCGCCGATTTTGCCTGAGCGCGTGGTCGCCGGTGGTACCACCACATCAGGGCTCTTAATCATCAGCGGCAAACGCCGGGATGCGCGCCCGTTTATTTTCTATGAAACCCACGGCGGTGGAGAGGGCGCCCAGGCATTTCGCGACGGTACCAGCGGAATTCGGGTGCACATGGCCAATACGATGAATACCCCGATCGAGGCTGTGGAAGCTGAGTATCCGCTAAGGGTCGAAGCGTACCATCTGATTCCAAACAGCGGGGGCAAGGGGAAATATCGCGGCGGTTTGGGTCTGCGTCGGGTATACCGCCTGCTTGCCCCCCATGGCCAGGCCACGACCATGGCCGAGCACACGGTGGTGCCGCCCTACGGCTTGTTTGGTGGAGAGCCCGGCCGCTGCTTTCGAATAACACTGAATCCGCATAAAGAAGCGCGCCGCCTCCGGGGCAAAGAAACTGTCGCCTTAAAAGAGGGTGATGTGATTGCCGTCGAAGGGGTCGGCGGGGGTGGGTATGGAATGCCTGAAGATCGTGACCCGGAACTTCTGGAAAAAGACCGACGGGAAGGTTATGTCACCTCGGGAAGTGAAACGTAATCTCAGAAAAACCCCCTGATCGTCATACAACCGCATCATCACTTCGACTCGGTTTGAATACAGAGCGCCGCGCATGCCGGCCATAGGCGGCTGCGGCTGGATTGTTCCCCAGGAGCCGGTCTGTGACGATGCGTGTTGAAACCGGCGCTTTGGAATGGCGGGTGAACAAAATGTCATGTCCCCTGCATAACCCGATAATGAAGTTCATTTTGCTTTCTTTATAACGCTTCTCCAGAAGTGGTTTCAAAATCTCAGATCAGGTTTCCCGCTCGAACGCGGGACAACGCAGCCATTGGGCCTTAGATGGGGTTTTGAAACCACTCCTAAGACCGAGGCTTGACAGAAGCGGCCTCCTGACCCGCAATACGCCCAAATATGAGGCATTCGGTCAGGGCGCAACTACTCAAACGACTGGCGCCGTGGATTCCACCGCATACTTCGCCGGCGGCAAATAGGCGCGGAATCGGCTGGCCCTGCAGATTGATAACCTGGGCCTTCGAATTAATTCCGATGCCGCCCGGTGTGTAATGCAGTTTTGGCCAGAGCCGCATGGCATAAAATGGCGGCATTTTCAATAGCGGGGTGTCCGGGCCAAGCGGCTTGCCGAAGGCGTCCGTCCGGCCTGCTGCAATTGCAGTATTATACGCATTGAGCGTCTGGTTTAATGCAGCCAACGGAATCCCATAGGCTTGGGCCAGATCCGACAAATTTTCGAACCCTTTCACTCTACCCCTTTTGAGGCAATCTTTGAGACTCTCCGCATCCTTTTGCGCCCCATTGCTGTCAACAATTCCAATGCAGGGATGACCGGCGCTCAACATGGCTTCGGACCGCTCGCGGCGATCCCCCCATTCATTGACAAAACGGCAACCGCTAGCCGGATCGATAAGAATACCCGCCGGAAACACGCTGTAAGAGGCAAACCGGGCCCCTTTGCCGTATGCCTTTTCATCGGGGCATCCCCACGGTCCCATTTGTATCCAGGAAAGATGAACGGGAAGGGCCCCCATTTTCAAAGCGGCAACCATTCCTTCTGCAGTCGCCCCCCGGTGATTGGTTGATTGAATTGATTCATCCAACCCCGGGCGCTGAAGCTTGCAAAATGGCAGGTCATTGCCGAATCCACCCGTGGCCAAAATGACGCCGCGATTGGCGCCCATTTTTTTTCCGGCTCCGCTGTTTTCATCAGGGAAATGGTAACCCGCCCGGATGTTAATGCCGTATATTGTTTTTCTGCTACGGTCGGCGATGAAGTCCGTCAACAGGCAGCGGGTGCGGATCTCGACACCCAGTTCATTCAGCCTGGCCGTCTGTGCTTTGACAATATCCGCCCCCAAATGGCTCTTTGTGGTCAGGCTGCGGGCCACAGAATGCCCGCCGAATCGGTCCAGGCGATCCAGGTATTTCACGCCCAACTCTTTGCGGGTCCACTCTATGGTTTCTGCCGCTCTTTCAGCGAAGATTCTTACGAGTTGAGGATGATTGAGGTTCAAACCAGCGCGTAGCATGTCATCATAAAACAATTCCGGCGAATCCGCTATCCCGCGCCTTTTTTGCAAGTAGTTGCCGGGTGCCGCTAAAGCCCCGTCGCTGATGCGGGTGTTGCCGCCGATCACTTTCATTTTTTCGAGCACGATAACTGAAGCGCCGGCCTGAGCGGCTTCGATGGCTGCCGCCAGCCCGGCCAAACCACTGCCGATCACGATTATATCTGTTTTTTCATCCCAACCGGTCATTTGAACTCCTTTTGTTCAGCTGGATATGCGATGAAATTGTTTTATAACCCGTTTTTTGCTATCCAATACCCATATATAATAACAGATGCACGATTATCGCAATCTATAAAAGCGATTTACAGAGGAGAAATGAAATGGACAGCATCGAAATCAAAAGTCTCGACAAAGAACACATCATCCATTCCTGGGTGGTCAATGATGATTTAGATCCATTTGTCATAAAGGATGTTGAAGGCCCCTACCTCATCGATGGGGACGGCAACCGCATTCTCGATTTTGCATGTGGTTCGGTTTGCGTCAATGTCGGGCACAAACATCCCAAAATCGTTGCCGCGATCCAGAAGCAGGCAGAGCAGATTTGCTACATCCGTCCGTCGTTTACCTGTGAATCGCGTGCTGCCCTGGGAAAGGCCCTGGCCGAAGTGACACCCGGCGATCTGAACAAGTTCTTCTTCACGGTATCGGGCGCTGAGTCCAACGAAAATGCCATCAAAATGGCGCGCTTTTTTACCCAAAAACAAAAGATTCTGGCCCGCTATATTTCCTACCACGGCGCCTCCTATGGGGCGGCCACCCTGACCGGCGATCCCCGGCGCATAAAAGCAGAGCCGGGCATCCCCGGTGTGATTCACGTGATGGATCCGTACTGTTATCGCTGTCCTTTTAAATTGACCTACCCGCAGTGCGATATTCATTGCGCCGAGTATCTGCGAGATGTCATTCAATTCGAGAATCCAGAAACCATCGCCGCCATGATTGTGGAACCGGTAACCGGTTCCTGCGGCGGTATTATACCGCCCGACGGGTATTTGCAGCGCTTGCGGGATATTTGCGATGAAAATGAAATCTTACTGATTGCGGATGAAGTCATGGTGGGTTTAGGTCGCACGGGACGGTGGTTTGCCGTTGATCACTGGGACGTGGTTCCCGACATCATGACCATGGCCAAGGGGTTGACCAACGGTTATTTGCCACTCGGTGCCGTTGCCATAACGGATAAGGTCAGTGATGTGTTATACCGGCAACCGCTTTCCTGCGGGCTGACCTATCTGGCCCATCCCCTGTGCTGCGCTGCAGGCATCGCATCCATCGAAGTGCTGCAAGAAGAGAAAGTTATTGAAAACAGCAGGCTTATGGGCGAGGTGCTGGCAACTGAGCTGGAGGCACTCAAAGAGAAACACGTCTGTGTGGGGGACGTCCGATCGCTGGGCCTCATGGCCTGCCTGGAGTTGGTCAAGAGTAAAAAAACCAGAGAACCCCTTGTCCCTTATGGGGCCAGTGGAAAGGCTACGGCGCTGTCCAAGGAAATATCCAAGCGGTTAAAAGAAAAAGGATTATTTACCATCGTACGCTGGTTATTTCTTTTTGTTACCCCGCCGCTCAACATCACGGAAAGTGAGCTACGCCAGGGTATGGCCATTATTGATGAGGTTTTGGATTTTGTAGATCAGCAGACTGACGATTAGCTGCGATGAACTGCTAATTTTGAGATGGCTTATAATAACAAATGAAGCGGCTATCAGAACTGGACCTGAAGATAGGCGTTGTGGTGTTCCCCTATTTTTTGGAATTCGGCACTTTCGCCAGGCAATTTGTATGGAAATGTCTTGACAAGCCAACCGGTATTCTTGTATACAAGTTTAAAAGCCGAATATCTTCATATAAAGGAGGTCAGCCATGCCAGCACAGGAAGCCATTGATTTGAAATATGATACGAGTGAATCGTCTCGTGATTTTAAGGCGGAAACGCGAACCCAGCGTTTAAAAAACGCCTATTTGGATTCAAAGCCGGCGATTTGTATGGAACGGGCCCTGGCATTTACCCGATCTTATAAAATAACCGAAGGTCAAGCCACGCCGGTGCGCCTGGCCAAAGCCTTTCGTTTGGCATGTGAAACCATAACTCTCAATATATTTGAAGATGAATTAATCGTGGGAACCCACGGCTCTGGACGCCGAATGGGTGCCCTGGTCCCTGAAATTTCCTGGAAGTGGCTTGCCAAAGAGCTGGACTCCGTGCAAACAAGGCCGCGCGACCCCTATTATATAGACCCGGAACAAGAACGCCTGTTTGTTGAAGAAATTATTCCTTACTGGCAAGGAAAATCCCTTGAAGAAAACGCTCTGGCACGGTTCCCTGAAGACACCCTCAAAATTGGTGTGGATACCGATATTCTTGATACCGAAATGAAATGGCGCAGTCATGTGGGTGAAATTACACCTGATTTTCAGGATATCCTTTTTCCGAAAGGATTTCGGGCCATCTGCGATGAGGCCAAAGAAAAACTGAAAACCTTAAAATATACCAGTGACGAAGACCTTGATAAAATTGATTACTACAAAGCGGCCATCGAGGCCTGTGAAGGGATTATTACCTTAGGTAAACGCTATGCGCAGTATGCAGCCGACATGGCCCAAAAAGAAAAAGATCCCGCGCGCAAAAAAGAACTGGAAACCATTGCCGCAAACTGCCGCCGCGTGCCGGAATATTCGCCGCGGAATTTCTGGGAAGCTGGGCAAATGCTTTGGTTTGTGATGCTGGGTTGCTTCCTTTCGGAAAACTGCCCGGCCTTTAATATCGGACGCTTTGATATGTATATGAATCCGTTTTTTCAGGCGGATCTTAAAACATACACGATCAATAAAGAATTCGCCCAGGAAATTATTAACTGCCTTTGGGTAAAAATTGCTGAACTCATCTGGCTATTGCCGCAAAACGGCAGTCGATACTATGCCGGCTACAGCGGTTTTACCAATCTGAGTGTTGGCGGCCGAAACATTGATGGCAGTGATGCCGTAAATGATGTCAGCTTCATGGCCGTCGAAGCCACCGCGCAGGTCGCGTTGCCGCAACCCTCGCTGAGTGTCATCATTCACCCGGATACGCCGGAAGAATTTTTACTGGCCTGCTGCCGCCTGTCCCGCAAAGGTATCGGCTTCCCGGCCTTTCACAATGATCGGGTGGGGACCCAGATGATGATGTATGCCGGATTGCGGCCGGATGATGCCCGGGAGTGGACGTTGCTCGGTTGCGTCGTACCCCATCACCGCAAAGTCTATGAGTGGACGGATGCGGGTGGATACAACATGGCAGCCGCTCTGGAATGGACCCTCAACCAGGGCCGCAGCCGCCTGACCGGTGAACAAATGGGTTTGCCCACCAAAGATCCGCGTGAGTTTGCGTCTTTCGAAGAGCTTAAGGAAACGTTTTTCAAGCAGGTCGATCACATTATGAAACACTGTGCGATTTCAACCGTGATTGAACATAAACTGCATCGCAAAATGGTCCACCGTCCCTACCTTTCTCTGTTGGTAGAGGGCTGCATGGAAAGCGGAAAAGACCTGGTCAATGGCGGTGCGCGCTATAATGTCGGTCCCGGCTGGATCGTCGTGGGCGCAGCTGACTGTGCCAACGGCCTGGCGGCCATTAAAAAGAACGTGTTTGATGAAAAAAACATCACCATGGACCAGCTGGTTAAGGCCCTGGATGACGATTTTGTCGGCCATGAGGAAATTCAGCAGTTGCTCAAGAATTCTCCCAAGTTCGGCAATGATGATGATTACGTCGATCGTCTCCAGGTCGAAATGACGGATTACAATGATAAGGGGCTTCGACGGTACAAAGATACCTTGGGCAATCCCTTTCATAGTGCGATTATGGGGCTGACCTACAATATTCCTACCGGTTCAGTCGTGGGTGCGCTGCCCTGTGGACGCAAGGCAACCCATCCGCTGGCCGAAGGCTGTTCTCCGCATCCAGGAACGGATATCACCGGCCCGACTGCGGCCATGCGCTCTGAAGCAAAGGTCAACCATGAATTGCATCCCGGCGGAACGCTGCTGAACCTTAAGCTGCTGCCGTCTGCTATCGAAGGCAACCGTGGACTGGCCGGCATGGCCAATCTGATTCGGTCCTATTTTGAACTCGGCGGGTATCACTGCCAGTTCAACGTCATCAGTCCGGAAACCCTGCGGGATGCCCAAGAAAATCCGGATAACTATCGTGACCTGGTGGTTCGTGTCGCGGGCTATTGTGCGATTTTTAATGATCTTTCCAAGGAAGTACAAAACGAGATTATTCGCCGGACAACTCACGAAAGCCTATAGCTCCAATAGAGTTAGAACTCAATTGGGCCTTATTTGTTATTCGTCATTGGTTAATGGTTTAGAATGAAAAATATCGTCATTGAAATCCAGCGCTGGTCGGTATCGGACGGACCCGGGACCCGAACAGTGGTCTTTTTAAAAGGCTGCCCGCTGCATTGTCCCTGGTGTGCGAATCCCGAATCACAGGATCGTCAGCCGCAAATCGGGATCTTCCCCTCCCGGTGTGTCGCATGCCGTGCCTGCGCGCGGGAGTGCCCTGAGGACGTGGCCATCCCTGCCAAAAACGGCGCATTTTCAGGCGATCTATGTCTGCAGTGCGGGGAATGTATCAAGGTCTGTCATTCGGGTGCGCGTGCCTGGCTGGGGGAAGAAATGACAGCGACGCAGCTGATACAGATCATCAAAAAAGATATGGTTTTTTATCGAAAGTCATCCGGGGGCGTCACCTTCAGTGGCGGCGAGCCCCTAACCCAGCCGGACTTTTTGAAAGCGGTGATTGAAGGATGCCAGAAATTAGGGATTCACGCCGCCATCGAAACCTGCGGGTTTTTTAGCTGGGAATCTGTAGAAGATACCGTCAAACTGGCTGATTTTGTCTTATTTGATATCAAACACATGGATGACAAAACCCATAAAGCGATTACGGGCGTTGCCAATAAGAGAATTCTTGCAAATGCCAAAAAAATTGCTCAGCTTGATATTCCCATGGTGATCAGAATTCCGGTCATACCGTCCATCAATGACAGCCAAGAGAACATCAAGGCCACCGCCAAATTTGTTCGTGACCACCTTCCCAGTGCCCTGGGAATTGAAATGCTGCCCTATCACAAATTAGGCCTCTCCAAATATAATGCGCTGGGGCTGGATTATAAACTGCACCATATCAGTCCCCCGGATGACGCCCATATGGAGATGTTGCAGAATCTGATAACCGCTGAAGGGGTGGCTTGCATCACCGCCGACAGCGGCTACGACCCCCCGCCCATCCAACCGAAGCTGAAGGTGGTCGGTTAAGGAATACCCTCCCGAAGCTTCAAACTTCATGTTGCCTAAAACCACGGATTAATAGCGGTATTACCCATTGACCCAAAAAACCCTCAACCACAGTGATTTTTTGGCGACAAGTATTTCTGAACACCAGCAGACTTGAAGTATAGAGCGCATTTCGAAATACATTATTCAGCCTACGGCTTTTGACTTTTCGCTGGAAAAGTCATCAGGACCGCCGTTTGTGTTGGACTGCGAAATGTCATCGAGCCAGACCCTGAAGAGTTTGAATCCTATGGATAAGATGACGGCACCAACAAATAGACCCATAAATCCCATTGAAATAAATCCTCCGATCGCACCAAGAAAAATGACGAGCATGGGCACCGGAGCACCGCGTCCCAGGAGTATGGGCTTCAAAAAATTATCCAACAAGGACACCAGAATGAGCCAACCGGTCAACAATCCAGCAGTAACAGTGTCTGCACTGGCGAACATGTAGATGATGACCGGAATGACAACCGGAAAAATACCGATTTGAATAATGGCCAGAAACAGACAGAGAAAAGCCCAAAGACCCGCTGCCGGTACCCCGGCTACGAAAAACCCAGTACCTGCCAACAGTGACTGAATAATGGCCACACCAAGAATCCCTTTGACCACATTGTGCACGGTTTTGCTCGCAATGTCAGCAAAGTTAGCGCCACGTTCTCCTGCCAAACGCATAAAAAGGTCTCTTGCCATTTTTCCACTTTCCCTTGCATTAACCATAAAGATTCCAGCAATGACAATTGAGAGTGCAAATTGGAGCAATCCCAGAGCGGTGCCCATCGCCGACTTCAGCAGCCATAAACCCATTGCTTTGAGCTGAGGTTGAAACCGGATCAGCGTCGCTTTTAGGTTTTCCGAAGCCTCAATCCACTCGTTCTTCAATGACTTGCCGATTAGAGGCCACGTATCGATATTATCTGGTGGAGGCGGCACTTTTATTTCGCTACGCTGTATCCTTTCGTTGATATATTTTGTACCACCGACAAGCGAGTCTACCATCTGGATGCTGGGGAGAATGATGCCAAGGAGCATGACTGTGGTAATGATGGCAGACGCCAACTTAACACGGCCACCCAATATGCCGCTGAGTTTTCTGCAAGCAGGGTGTAATGTAATGGCAAGGATGATTCCCCACATCACTGGAGAGATAAAGGGCCTTAAAATAGTGAAGCAAAGTGCTATCAAAAGGGCGATGGCACCGATCCGAATCGCTATGTCAATTGCGGGTCCTACGTATGTTTTTTCTCGGGTAATTTTGTCTGCTTCGTTCATAAGGATTCCCCCTGTTTATGGTTTTATATTTTTGGGCATGCTTCTTTAAAAATGTTTCTTTTACATCGCTGAAAATAACCCTCGGGAGCCGACGTCGGAGTTGCTTTTCATCGGAAATGCGCAACTGCAGACACCTTGCTACAGTTTACGGAGTGTCGGATTATATAATGCATAAGCAAGTCTTTAACTTTTTGCAAGGACTGGGATACGAAATGTCGTGCCTTCATCGAATCTTTGAGGCCAATTGAAAAAGGCGAGAATAGCAAACGGAAGATGAACTTTTACAAAAGCATTAAAAGTTTGCAGGATCCTATTCTCTCAGGCCGACAGGCTAAACATTCATAGAATATCTTAAAAAGCTTGCGTTTTTTGAACCTCCCCAAATCAAATCTAAAAAGACCATTCCTCAAGATATTTTCTAAATTAATTGTATGTTAGGGAAAGGGCATCTCCAAAGTCATTTTTTCTGAAAACAAAAAACCTTGACAAAAGCGATAGTGTCGGTTACATTTTATTTCGACTGGTCAGTATAAATAAAGGAGACGTTCAATGCCAAAAGTTGGAATGGAGCCTATCCGGCGGACCCAGGTTATCAGGGCGGTTATTGAATCTGTTGCCGAAAAGGGCCTCGAGGCCCTGACCATGGATGCTGTCGCCAAAAGGGCCGACGTGTCCAAGGGTGTGGTCAACTATTACTTTGCCGGCAAGCGCGATCTGCTTTTGCAGTCTTTTAACGCCTTCCTGGAATCCTACAATCAACAAATCGTTGATTTGATTCAACCGGGTATGGGGGCCATGGAAATGATGGGGATTGTTATTGATGTCTGCTTCCCCGATGGCGATGTGGCGCTGCCGCTCTGGAAGCACGATCCCAAGATTGAAGCGAAAGCTCAGCCAGAAGGTAAACCCGACCCCGCTTATTCTATTGATCAGCTGGGGAAGGTGTTTGTCCATTTTCTCACAAAAACCATCTTGGACAGGGATTTTCAAGCGGTTTATCAAAAGGTCTACAACACTTACCTGGAGGGCATGAAAACGATTATCCAACACGGCATTGCCGCCGGTGAATTCCGCGACGTGGACCCGGATGAAGCGGCCCTTGGACTTATGGCGCTGATAGAAGGGATGGTGATGTATCGTAATATCGGTTTTCGTCCCCTGCCACCCCAAAACTACAGAAGCGTGTGCAAAGATTTCGCCCGAAGGCATCTGAACAACGGATAGGCGTCTTCAGGGGACAAATACAGAGCATTTTGCAAATGGATCTAATTTTCACCGCCCGAGCCTGCATCCCGCCTCGCGGGGCTTCGCTCGAGGCACAAAGAATACAAAGGAGAAAATGATGTCCAAACCATCCGTTATTATCATTGGTGCCGGGCTGGGGGGCCTATCCACCGGGACCTATGCCCAAATGAACGGCTACCAATGCCAAATATTCGAACATGCCCGGCATCCCGGCGGAGTGGCGGCTGAATGGAAACGGCAGGGCTACACCATTGACGGCGGCATTCACTTTTATATGGGCTACCGGCCGGGACGACCCGACCATGACCTCTATCGGGAACTTGGCATCTATCAAGCGGACCAGTACCTTGAGATGACAAACTACGGCCGTTTTCTGAATCCTGCCGATGGACGCTCCCTGGATATCACTCAAGACCTGGATCAACTCGCCGCAACCCTGAAGGCGATCTCCCCTGAGGACGCCGCCTTTATCGACAAAGTCATAGCTGGGGCGAAGGCTTTCAGGCACTCGAATATGACCGGATCCATGCAAAAGCCACCGGATATGAACAGGTGGTGGGACACGCTTAAAATGATGATCAAAATGAAAGGGACCCTGCGATACTATTCAGGGTGGTATATGCAGTCGCTGGGCGAAGCCACGAAAGCGCTCCATGATCCCTGGTTGGCCTATGTCTTTAAGCACCTCTTTCTGCCTGAAGTGCCGGTGGTCTTTATCATGATTATTCTGGGTGCGCTGTCAGGCGGCAACATGGCGGTCCGGAAAGACGGCTCCGGAGGGTTTTCCCGGGCCTTGGAAAAGCGCTACCTGGATTTGGGTGGTGAGGTTGCCTATCGATCCACGGTGCAAAAAATTCTGGTTGAAAAGGATCATGCCGTAGGTGTGCGTCTGTCAAACGGCGAAGAATATCGGGCCGATCACATCGTGTCAGCTGCTGACGGATTTTCGACGCTTTATGACATGCTGGACGGCAAGTACGTAACCGCCGAACTAAGAAAGCTGCACGATGAATGGCCGCTTTGGAAGCCCGTCGTTCTGATTAATTACGGCGTGGCCCGTGATTTTTCTGATGAACCCGCCATTACGATGCTCAAGCCCACAGCAAGCACGGGGGCCGGCTCTCTTGCCAGTGATTGCTGGGTCATTCGAATTTTCAACTATTGTCCGAACTGTGCACCCGCAGGTCGGACCCTCGTGCAGGTCATGATCGGATCCGAATGGCAACCCTGGAAAGATATCAGAAAGGATGAGGACGCTTACAACGCAGAAAAAGAAATGACAGCCAAGCAGGTATTGGAACGACTGAATGACGTGTGGCCCGGAATCAAGGATCAGGCCGAAATGACAGACGTGGCCACGCCCCATACCTGGTGGCGCTTTACCCGGAATCGTCAGGGTGCTTTTGAAGGTTTCGCCATTATCGATAAAATATTTACCACAAGGGTAAAACGAACCCTTCCGGGTCTGGACCATTTCATTATGGCCGGCCAATGGGTGGTGCCGGGCGGCGGGGTTATACCGACCCTGGTATCCGGAAAACATGCCGCCATGCTCCTGTGCCGGCGGGACGGTAAAGTGTTTAATAGATCGTCTGAAATTTTCAGTTACTCAGGATGAATCCACCTTAGAGCGGATATGTATGTCTCTCTGGGGAAATGGGATCTCAATACCGGCTTTGGCCAGCTCTTCGAATATGACAAAATAAAGACTGCTTCGCACCTGGCGCCGCGGTGTCTTGCGTACGTTGATCCAGACGAGTAATTCGAAATTGATGGAGTTGTCGGCATATTCAACAAAACGTACCGCCGGCATACGGGTTTTGTCCACAAGCGGCTCATTCTCCGCAGCCGCCAGCAGGATTTTTTCAACCTGGCGCGGATCTGCCTTGTATGAAACGCCAACGGGCAGCTCTATGCGGATCAGCGGTGAGGACAACGAATAATTCACCATGGTGTTGGAAATAATACTGGAATTGGGAACCAGGTACTCGATATTGTCCCGGGTTCTCACCTTGGTGGCGCGCAGGTAAATATCCGTCACTTCTCCCAGCATGGACCCAACCTCGACCCAGTCACCCTTGCGGATTTTTCCACCGAAAATAATGGCAAAGCCGCTGATCACATTGGCGGCCATGTTTTGAAGCCCAAGGCCGACACCGATGCCGATGGCGCCGGCAAAGACCAGAAAAAAACGGAGGTTGATCCCCAGGATATTCAGCGCAATTAAAAATCCGATCCCGAAAGCAATGAATTTGAATATCGTGTTGAGTGCATACCCCAGACCCGGATCGATGCCGAAAGAGGGGTACACCTTGTAATCAAAGTAAGATTGGGCCAGGCGGGAGACAGAAAAAATAGCCAGCAGGCTCAGAATCGCCATTACAATCAGCCAGAAGGTGACCGTGGTTTCGCCGAGTTGAAAAATCGGAAAGGACATGATGCGCTGCAGGGGATTCAATAAGCCGAGCATGTTAAGACCAATGATCAGGACCGCCGCAATGGTGGCATACTTGAGAATTGAGCGCAATGTGCTGACGAACATCCGGGCGTTCTCATCGGTGTGGTCCAACCGCTGAAACCAGGTATTTAGAAAGCGCTGCAAGGTGTGGTAGAGCAGCGTAACGAGAACAAACGCAGCAGCGGTGAACCAGATCTTGATCAACACCAGCTGGCCGAATGCACGGTATCCAACGCACCATAACAGGGCGGCCAGAAACGACACCAGCAGCAGCGGAAAGTAATACCGTTCCAAAAACCTTCGAAACTGTACATAGCTTCGAATCGGCAGTTGCGGCAAAAACGATATAAAGGCTTTCTTGTTGAGATGCAGTATCAACAAAACGACGGTGACCGAAACCGATATCGCAAAACGCAAAAGCGCCAGAACATCATCCCGGATCTCGAAAACTTCCGCCGTCCAGTATGCCGCCACGCCGAAAATCGCGTACAGCAATGCCAGCCGTGCCCAGCGATAAATTGTCCGGCCGTGCTGTGCGGTTACCTTGAAAAGGTCGCGGGTCAAAGATTCCTTCAGCAACCGCAATAAAAGGGCACCGACCGCCCAGAATCCGAGCAGACGCCCGATGAGCTGAAACCAGACCGCCGAATAGTCGATCATGGCGTTGATCAGGGCAAATACGCCGAGCAGCAGCAGCGGGATCAAAGCGGAAACGACCACCTTGATACCGGACATAACGAATGGATAAGTGGCTTCCGGAATGAACTTAGACAGCGGTTCGACCTGCTTTTCCACCCGGGCCATCACCCGCCGCTGACCCAGCAGGCTGTATAAGACAGCGGCAATAAACACGAAAACAAGAAGGGAGCCGATGACGCCCAGCACCCGACTTTGCTCGATCACAAACCGGGTCAATACGGGAATTTTTGCCGGTAAAGACAGTGCCACACGGTATAAGTAGGCGATGGTATTCAAATCCCAGCCGAGCGGAAGGCGCTCAAAAAGCGAGCGTACACTCTGCTGAAACTCCTCCTTGACCTTGGAAGCCTCCAGGATAAATACATCGTCCATTTCCTCGGATATGGCGATGGCAGGTTTATCCTTTTTTTCGGTCGCTTCCGTTTTATCCTGGGCGATGGCGTATGAGACGACCGTCAAAAGACTGGCAATCAATACCATCAAAATAATTCGAATGGGTTTCATCATATAACACCTGACACACTTTTTATCGGATGCAATTGTACGCGTGCTTTTCTTATGGCTCAAAGCTTCCTGAACTCCGGCAAGACAAACAAAAATTCATCTGTTCTACTGTCTATACCAAAAGTGGGATTAAATCATCGAACGCACATATTGTAAAGGTGCAATATGGCATCGCGTCAGAAGACAAAATAAAACCGCACGCTTTTAAAAAGATAGCTTCAGGTTTGAATCATGGGCGGGGGCAGGCTGTGTTTTTTGAGTTTTCGCACGACGGTCGGCTGGCTGATATTTAAAAACTGGGCCATCTCACGCGTTGATTTGCAGTGCCGCATGGCATTTTTAAGCATCTCTTTTTCTAGCGCGGCAAGCATATCCACCAGGTTATTAATTTTTTTATCCGACCCTCTGACTTCCCATCGATCTTCGAGAACCTCCCTGCCGATACTGCTCAATATGACCGTATCGATCACATCGCCTTCACTCATTACGACTGCTTTTTTGATAATATTTTTGAGCTCACGGACATTTCCGGCAAAAGAGTAGCTCTGCAATAATGAAAGGGCGAGGGGATTCAGTTTTTTCTTTAGGTTATACTTGCGATTATAATGGTGTAAAAAGCTATTGGCCAACTCAAAAATGTCTTCCGGGCGTTCGCGCAGCGGCGGAATTTTGATGGTTAAAATGTTAAGGCGATAAAACAAGTCTTTGCGGAATTTTTTTTGCTCAACAAATTTTTCGATATCTTGATTGGTTGCTGCGATGATGATGCAGTCAATTGATTTGGCTTTGATCCCGCCTAAACGCTGGACTTTATAATCGTCCAGATATTTTAACAGCTTGGCCTGCACTGAAAAGGGCAGCTCACCGATCTCGTCTAAAAAAAGCGTACCTTCATGGGCCAGCTCGAAAAGCCCGGGCTTGCCCTGCTCCCGTGCACCTGAAAACGCACCTTTTTCATAACCGAACAATTCAGCTTCCAGAAGGTTTTCGGGCAATGCCGCACAATTAATTTGAATAAACGGTTTCCTTTTTCTTTTGCTGTTGTTGTGAATGAATTTCGCCAGGAGGCCCTTACCGGTACCGGATTCTCCTAAAAGCAGTATGTCCGTGACTTCCAGGCGAGCCAGTTTAAGGGCGGTCTTCAGAATGTCACGCATTTGCTCGCTTTCTGAAACCACTTTTTGTCTTTTCAACTCCAGCATACTCAACTCAGTCAGCTCATTTTTATAGCGATCTTTTTCTTTACGGGTTTCCTCCAATTGTATTTTGAGCGCTTCCAACTGGGTGATATCCCGTTCATTAATCACCACCATCGACACCCGGCCATTTCTGTCAAAAACCGGTATCCCCGTGCAGAGCACCGTTTTTTTAGTGTTTTTTACATGCTGCAACTGACTGACCACACGCTTGGTTTGGATGACCTCATCGGTCACATAATTGCTGTACAATCTCTTTTTTTTAACGA
>WOR8_10002393_pt1 | contig 18570 bp, 18 predicted proteins | sample DeeMarSeWOR38_10_FD_19890 | JGI IMG/M metagenome (IMG submission 19890)
TGGAAGCACCATAGGGTGATAAGGGACAGAGTATCTCTCTTTCTTTGATCGGGTAATCTTTCGGTTCGCCATAGACAGCCCCCCCGCTCGAAGCATACACAAATCGGCGAACTTCGTGTTTCGATGCCATCCGCAGCAGGTTGAGCGTACCGAGGACATTTACCCGTGCATCGTATATCGGGTCCTCAACTGAGGTCCGCACGTTGATCTGTGCCGCATGATGATTGATTACATCGAATTTCTCGGTTCTGAATATTTCTTCTATATCATCATTGATGTCTTTTTCATAGAATCTCGCATTCGAGTTCAGATTACCGATCACGCCGGTCGAAAGATCATCGATGACAACTACGTCGTGTCCCTTTGCCACGTATGCATCAACGATGTGCGAACCTATGAATCCGCAACCACCAGTCACCAGGATCTTCATTTGTACCGATTATACACGCCGCGACACATTAGTCAACACGATCTACGTGCGATGATTAACTCAATTACCGGAATATATAAAGAGAAAAGGATGCTTCAGTTTCTTCAGACAAGGTGGTCTATTTCGCCATTGTTTTGATTTTGTCTTCAAGTTCGTCGATCTTATGCCGCAACTTCTCTTTCTCAGCGCGGGCGATCTTCACCCGGACACGGATCAACAGATAAATGATCACACCAAGCAACACGACCTGCGGTATGATCACCTGAATATGACCTCCGACAATGCCGAAAATGAGTGTTACAAAAGCCAGGATCAGTACTGATACTAAACCTTCGATCACTTATTCCTCCTCGTTATGTGAATTTCATACCTTACTACGTACTATTTCTTTCACCCTCATGAGTCGCGTCAAATCACCTCTTTCCATTTCGGACAGCTTCAAGTTTATAAACTTGATCGTCTCATCGATCGATGGTATTAGTATATACTCTAAGGCATTCACGCGGCGCCTTGTCTTCTCGATCTCGGTTGCGAGCAGTTCGAGTGTCTTTTCCAGCTCGGCAAGTTCAAGAAGGCGCGAGATGAGTTGATCGATCTTGAGCAGGGCAAGGTCAAGGTCTCCTGACGTCGACAAGAAGCCATAGCTGATCGACCATCCCGATATTTTCTTGGAGAATTTAGGGATCTTCAAATTCAATATGCGCTCGGTATGGTATTCGACATCAATGCTCTTGGTTACTGCCAGCAAAGCTTCATCGGTTGCCTTTGGCGCTTGCTTACTGGAAGCAAAATAGAAATATCCAAATGCCCTGCGTAATTCCTCTTCGATCCTGAGCCGTAACTCCCTTATCCGGTACACGAATTCAAGGATCCTGCGCATCAATTCATCCTGCTTGTCCTTAAGCAATTTGTGCCCTCGGCGGGCAACGTTGCCGCGCCTCTTCAGATAAAGAAGCTGCATTCTGGTTGGTGGAATGTCCAGCTTCATATAATGCAAACGCCTTTCCAATGCATGATCATCACGGCTCTGCTATTTGGCTTTTTTATCATAATATCTCACCAGATATTCGTCACGGATTCTCTTCATTTCAGAACGAGGTACCATGCGCAACAGGTCCCAACCCAGGTCCAATGTCTGCTCGATGGTTCGGGCTTCATATTCTCCTTGGGATATATAGCGTTCCTCATACTCCTGCGCAAACTTGAGGTAGATCTTGTCCATGTCGGAAAGGGCGGCTTCCCCTAGAATAACCGCGAGCTCGGCAGCTTCCTTGCCGCGCGCGTAACAGGCAATAAGCTGATTGAACAGGTCTGCATGGTCTTCGCGCGTCTTACCCTTGCCAATGCCCTTATCCTTCAACCTTGACAGAGATTGCTGCACGTCCACGGGCGGTGTCACCCTTTTCCGGTAAAGACCGCGCGACAGAATTACCTGTCCTTCCGTGATGTATCCGGTCAAATCGGGAATGGGGTGCGTTTTGTCATCCTCGGGCATCGAAAGTATCGGGATCAAAGTAATCGAACCCTTCTTGTCTTTTATGCGCCCTGATCTTTCATATATGCTGGCAAGGTCCGTATACAGGTATCCAGGATATCCCCTGCGCCCTGGTATCTCTTTCCTCGCCGCCGATATTTCACGTAGCGCTTCGGCATAGTTCGTCATATCGGTAAGCACGACGAGAATATGCAAACCCTTGTTGAACGCCAGGTACTCGGCGACTGTAAAAGCAACCCGCGGCGTCGATATCCGCTCGATTGCCGGATCATCTGCCAGGTTGAGAAACAAGACTACCCTCTCCAATGCACCTGATTTTGTGAAATCTTGAATAAAGAAATTCGCTTCTTCAAACGTGATACCCATTGCCGCAAAGACAACTGCAAACTCCTCCTCCTTACCAAGCACTTTGGCCTGCCTGACGATCTGGGCTGCAACCCTGTTATGAGGCAGCCCCGAGCCGGAGAAGATCGGCAGCTTCTGTCCCCTGACCAGCGTATTGATACCGTCGATAGATGAAATGCCAGTTTGAATGAACTCATTGGGATAGTCACGTGCCGTGGGGTTGATCGGTGCGCCATTCACATCGAGCAGCGCCTCAGGAATGACCGCGGGACCACCATCCTTGGGCCGGCCAAGCCCGTCAAACACTCTGCCCAACATGTCGGATGAAACTCCAATGCTCAAGGTTTTGCCCAGGAAACGCACCCTGCAATTCTCGACATCAATACCCGTCGATCCCTCAAAGATCTGAACCAGCGCCTTATCTCTATCGACCTCGAGAACCCTCCCTCTTTTCTTAACTCCGATTCCAGTGTAGATCTCAACCAGCTCTTCGTATTTTGCTCCACTAACACCCTCGACAAGCAAAAGCGGACCCGCAACGTTTGATATACTGCTGTATTCCTTGATCATCTTCCTTCTCCTTGTCCCTTTGTCTCCAAATCTCCCTGTCCCCCTGTCTCAGTATCTATCTTCTCATTGTCTCGCTGTCTTCTTGCCTCTTTTCTCTCTGTTTTCTGGTCGGTCTCTCCTCTCCACGAATCCCGCTCTGCCGCTCTCTCCTTATCTGGCCCGCTCTCACTCTCTTTGTCAGTACCGTCGCCTTTGATCATACGGTCAAATTCGCTCACAACTTCGTCTTTGATACCATCGATCTTATCCATTCCCGACTCCTCAAGATATTTCATACGCGCGATCCGATCACGGACATCCATTTTAACAATATCGTCAAAAGCAACGCCTCTCCTCAAAGCTTCACGGGCTTTGTTGTAGCTGAACATGCAGACCGAGAGCATCTTGTATTGTTTCTTGAGCGAAGCATACGTATCGATCTCATGGAAAGCATTCTGATGGAGAAAATCTTCACGAATTGAACGGGCGCCTTCAAGGATCAGCCGGTCCTCCGGCGACAGTGCATCAACACCAATAAGCCTGACGATCTCCTGAAGTTCCGCTTCCTGTTCCAGCAGCTTCATCGCTTCCCGCGATAGATCTATGAAATCCTTCTCGGTTCTCTTGTTCAGATCTTCAGCCACATCATCAATATACAGTGAATATGAGTTAAGCCAGGAGATTGCCGGGAAATGGCGCTGGTAGGCAAGTTTGTCTTCAAGGCTCCAGAAGACTTTCACCACGCGCAATGTGGCCTGGACAACCGGATCCGATAGATCCCCACCTGGCGGTGAAACGGCGCCGACGACACTGAGTGCGCCTTCCCGCTCCGGTTTGCCCAGTGTCTTCACGCGGCCGGCCCGCTCGTAGAACGAACTCACTCTAGCCGCGAGATATGCTGGATAACCTTCTTCACCGGGCATTTCCTCCAGGCGGCCCGAAATCTCCCGCATCGCCTCAGCCCAGCGTGATGTAGAATCGGCCATCACGGCAACTGAATAACCCATATCACGGAAATATTCGGCGATTGTGATCCCGGTATAGACCGAAGCTTCGCGTGCCGCAACCGGCATGTTAGAGGTGTTGGCAATGAGAACCGTCCTTTTCATCAGCGGTTCACCCGACCGTGGATCTTTTAACTCAGGGAACTCAAGCAGCACATCGGTCATTTCATTGCCCCGTTCACCGCAACCGATATACACGATTATCTCCGCATCCGCCCACTTTGCCAGCTGATGCTGGATGACTGTCTTGCCCGATCCGAAAGGACCAGGGCAGCAAGCAGTGCCGCCCTTGGCAATAGGAAAGAAAGTGTCGATAACCCTCTGTCCGGTCGATAGGGTCAACGATGGCGCCAATCGCGACTGGTAGGGTCTTGGAATACGGACCGGCCACCGCTGCATCATCGTCAAGTCAGATTTTTCTTTTCCCTTTTCAACCGTGCATATCACGTCAGTGACCAGGAAGTCGCCTTCCTTGATATTCTTTATCTTGCCCTGCACGCCCGGTGGCACCAGGATCTTGTGCAACACCAGTTTGGTCTCCTGTACTTCGCCGATACAATCTCCAGGTCCGACTTCGACCCCAGTCTTCACGGTTGGTTTGAAATGCCACTTCTTATCTCTCTCCAAAGCAGGGATCTCAATACCCCGCGTGATATAGTCGCCGGTATCAGCTTTTATAATGTCCAGCGGCCTCTGAATTCCGTCAAAAATCGACTCGATAAGTCCTGGACCAAGTTCAACAAACAAAGGTTCATCCGTCATATATATTGGTTCACCTGGTCCGATACCAGATGTATTTTCGTACACCTGAATGGAAGCAAGTTCGCCAGCCAGACCCACGATCTCACCGACGAGCCGCTCCTCACTCACGCGCACAACATCATACATCTTGCTTCCTCTCATTCCTTTTGCCACCACGAGCGGTCCAGAGACTTTCGTGATTTCGCCTTTTCTCATCTTTCCTCCAAGAATATATCAGCGCCCACTGCCTTTTTTATCACTCCCCGAATCCTTTCAACCGCCAGCTTCGTTTTGCCCCTGCCCGAGGGAATAGGTATTAAACAGGGAAGTGTTGAAGTGCGATATTTAGTTAGAATATCGGCTAGTTCCTCGATGAATTCTTCAGTAAAAAAAACTATCTTCGTACCTTCCTTGATCAAATCCTGAACAACTTTTGCGCACTCACCTTCTTTTACATATACCACAGCTGCCCCGGTTGCCAAGAACGGCATAACCGTCTCGCGCTTGCCAACTATTGCCAATGCTTTACCAGACATCTGGAATACTCTCCTTCAGATCATCAACCGCAAGTTCATTAATTTTACCCCAATAAACCTGACGCAATTTTTTTGTTTCACTCATCTTGAAGTGGTAGTAACCAAAGAGTGGCTCGACCCCAAAGGTCACCCGCCTCGCTTGCGTTAAATATCCGAGTCTATATTCCTCAATGAGCCTTTCCAGACGCAAGAAAGAATCATGTTCTTCAAAAAATGATCCCCCTTTGTCCACGACACCAGCATATGGAGTATTAAAGAAATTGCGTCCAAGATTTTCCTGGGCAACCTCAAGGTTCTCAATGAGTAACTTGAGTTCCAGGCGCCCGGCTGGTATGTATACTTGATTCAGAATCAAGCGCTTGTTCTCGAACTGCCTTGCCCTGAAAAAACTCCTTATATTCTCCAGCTCAAAATTCATCCGGAAATAACCTTCAAAAAAGGGCAGTAATGCCGCAGTTTTGAGCAGATACTTGCACAGGATTTTATCTAGATTCGTCGATAACACGAACGGATCTTTTTCGACCGCATACCGCGCCACCTCGTCCAGGACTTCTGGCCAAGATTCCACGGCGTTGGTATCCTGAACATAGAGTAAATCCTCACCGCCCTCTTTCAGTCTCACTTTCAGGTTGTGTATTTGCTCAGGCCAGTCCAAGAACCAATTAACCTCTTCAGTGAGGCAGTAATTGCCGAAGAAGACCCGGATAGCATGCTCTTCGCTTTCGATCCCTGCTACAAGATCGCGCTGTACAACATACGGTGTGTCAGAAAGAATTGTGCTGTAACTCGACAGGGCAGTCGCGATCAAACGATCAAAATGCCCTTTGGTCAGCAGCCGCGCTTCAAGGGCTCTTATGATACCGTTCACGTATGCGTATCTTGTATCACCTGTGCTCTGTATCATCGCGACTCAATTATCTTTATTATCTCTAAATTCTCATCCAGGGTCACCATAAGGATACGATCCAGCGAAACGCTGTCCTTAGCCTCGACCACTTTTGTGAATTTTAGACGGTATATATGCCTGAGCTGTTTAGGTACTCCCATATCGAGTTTTTGGAATATCTCGTCCTGAGGACCGATATCCTTCTCCGTGATCCTTGGTTCAATGTCTTTGAATTCCGGGTATTCCCGGGCGATCTTCTTTTTGATCTCTTCAATACGGTTCCTATTAATCTGCATTAGGACTCCGTTTATTGCCCTCACGCCCCCTGATCGCCGGATCGCCATAGAGCACGAACTGCAGCAGCGTCTTCTGGTCGTCGTCATCGAGAAACCCATGCCGCCTGAGTGCCTTACGTGCAAAATCCAGTTTAGCATTCCTCAAGCTCTCGCCCAGGGTCAAACCCTGCTGGACATATTCAAAGAAATACTTGACAAGCAAATCGGCTTCTCCAGCAGGCGGTTGCACCGGACCATAGGCAATCGTTGTTGAACCACAGAAACCGATGATTTCTTTCTGTTCAAGCATAGTCAGGCTCATTGCGTCATCTATGGTTTTATCGACAATATATGCGCCATAGCAAGCTTCGGATGCAACTACACCCGTCGCCTCATTTATGTTGGCGGGCTGAATTGCCACGGGATATTCATTCCCCCTCTGACCGTACCAGCTGGACGAATTCCTGCTGCCGTGTACATTGAAATAAAGAAAGTCCTTGTGCTGAAGCCAGCCTGGTTTGAACTCATCGCTCGTGATCGGGGGTGATGTCTTCAAATCCTCCGGGTTACCAACCGCCCGGTAGACCTCCGTGGAAGCACGCAGCCATACATGCGCGCTCAGCCCGAATGATTTGGCATAAGAAGCCTTCTCTTTCCCGAGTTGCCTGGTCATGAAAGATACGCTCCGGCCATCCGGGATCCGCGCACAAACGCGCTCAGGTATCGTATAGTTTTCATCGCGCGAAGCGTACGGACTGTCCGACAGAACCCACTCATCAGCATCGTCACACGGGTTGGGCAGACGGAAAAAAGGAACCACTTCGTCGCCACCCAAGAGGAGCAAGAAATCGATTTCACCTATTTTCCTTTCAATCTGTAGAACATAGTCTCTTATCGCCTCAGCCTGCTTTTTTGCCCGCTTGAGCCGATACTTGCCAGGCATGTCATAATAGCAGAGTAATGCCTGAAATTCGTTCTTTGATTTAATATATTCATTAATCGATTTTTCTAAGGGACGGATGTCTCCGATCTGCTTCTGCAGCGCCTTTTTGCCGCTCAGAATAAGCATCCGCATTGCTGATTATATAGATTTTCAACGCTAAGTCAAGAAAATCGACCCATTTTGCTGTTGACATCAGGGATCCAACAGCTATAATACACACACTCGGGGCGTGGCGCAGAGGCTTAGCGCGCATGGTTTGGGACCATGAGGTCGTGGGTTCAAATCCCACCGCCCCGATTCAACTAGGAAACAGGGAACAGGCCACAGGCATTAGAAGAAATTCCAAATCTCAAACCTCAAAACCCAATATTGTAATTGTGTCATTATGGAATTATGTAATTTTAGTTCCGGCGTTTTATGTGAGCGAAGTGATACTGTGCCAATTTTGTCCACGCCAAATTTCCTCAAATCTTGATTTGAAAAGAAATTTGAGTGTCCCGATTTCAATGTAGGGGAATCTTACATATGGTTACAAAATTGAGCATCCCGCACTTTCATGAAAGTGCGGGGCGAGCGTAGCGATACTGCGCCTCCTGCGAACGCAGTGATCCTGCGAATTAGATGATACTGCGCACGAAGTGATCCTGAGTTTTTTATTTCAGGTGCTCTTTGAGCAAACGCGCCACATCGGCCGGTGTTTCGCCGACCTTGATACCGTTCTCCTCAAATGCTTTGATCTTTTCTGCAGCTGTACCTGCGGTGCCGGCAATGATCGCACCAGCATGCCCCATACGTTTACCCGGGGGCGCTGTTTTCCCGGCGATGAAGCCGAAAACCGGCTTTTTGAAATGCTTCTTGACGTACGCTGCAGTATCCTGCTCGTCACGGCCACCGATCTCACCCACAATGATAACTGCTTCGGTTTGCTTGTCCTGGGCGAACAGCTCCAGGCATTCGATGAATTTTGTGCCGATCACAGGATCGCCGCCAATGCCCAAACAAGTTGACTGTCCGAGTCCTGCTTTGGTAATATGATCAACAATCTCATAGGTCAGAGTTCCACTCCTGGACACAACACCGACTCCCCCCTTCTTGAAAATATGTCCAGGCAAAATGCCGACTTTCGTATCGTCGGGCGATACAACACCGGGCGAATTCGGACCAATGAGCCGGCAATCCTTATCCTTGAGATAAGCCACCATCTTAACCAATTCGATCGCCGGTATGCCTTCAGATATACAGACGATCAATTTGATACCTGCATCCGCACTTTCATAAACGGCATCGGGTGCAAATTTAGCCGGTACGAAAATCACCGAAGTATTCGCATCCGTTTTCTTGACCGCTTCTGAAACGCTATTGAAAACTGGAACACCTTCAACTTCCTGCCCGCCTCGGCCCGGAGTCACGCCAGCGACGACTTTCGTACCGTATTTGAGCATTTGCGCGGTGTGAAAACTGCCGTCACGACCGGTGATACCCTGAACTACCAGTCTTGTATTCTTGTCAACAAAAATACTCATCTTACTCCTTTCGCCTCACTTCAAAAGCGCGATTGCCTTCTGCGCACCTTCATCCATAGTTTTAGCAAAGATCAAACCCGCTTCCTTTAGCATTTCAATCGCCTTATCCTCATTGGTGCCGGTCAGACGAGTGACGATCGGTTGTTTTATATCCAGTGTTTTCTTTGCTTCAAGAATACCCTTTGCAACATCATCGCAGCGTGTGATCCCGCCGAAAATATTGAAGAATATCACTTTGACATTACTATCCTTCAACAGGATCCGGAGTGCATTCATGACTTTTTCAGGCGATGAAGATCCGCCGATATCAAGAAAATTCGCTGGCTCACCACCAAAATGCTTGACCAAGTCCATCGTTGCCATCGCCAGACCTGCGCCATTCACAACGCATCCAATATTGCCGGTGAGGTGAACATACGAAAGATCTTGTTCACGGGCGGTCAATTCGTTTTCATCCTCGCTCTCACGGTCGCGCATGGCTTCAACATCCGGATGGCGGAAGAGGCCATTATCGTCAAAATTAAGTTTTGCATCAAGAGCGATCAGACGCCCTGATTTGTCCACGACAAGCGGATTGATTTCGGCCAAAGAAGAATCGAGATCAACAAACAACCTGTAGAGTTTCGAGGCAATCGCCGCACATTCAAACGCAATCTTGGTGTCTTCATATAGGAACAGACCGACCTCTCTAGCCTTGTGGGTCATGAGTCCCATCAGCGAATCAGCATATACCTTGTATATAGCTTCCGGCTTCTGGCGAGCTATTTCCTCGATCTCAACCCCGCCTTCCTTACAGGCCATTATCACCGTCTTCTTTTCAGTTCTATCGACAATGATACCCAGATACGCTTCGCTGCCGATCTCCACTGCTTCCGAAACCAGGACTTTCTTGACCGGAATGCCTTTGATCTCCATGCCCAGTATCTGCTCGGCATACTGCTTCACTTCCCGTTCGTTCTTCGCGAGCTTTATACCACCTGCCTTCCCACGGCCACCCACCATCACCTGCGCTTTTATGACACAAGGTATCCCTATCTCTTTTGATGCCACAGCAACATCCTCGACCGTGCGGCACATTTTTTCCTTCGGTGTGAGAATTCCGTATTTCTTGAACAGCTCTTTTGCCTGATACTCATGGACCTTCAATTTATCCTCCTTAGTATTTAACTTGGCGCATTGAATTTGACCTTAACGTGTTTTTCCTTGTTAGGAAATTGCTTTTTGAAGCATAACCATATTCAAAGCAAAGTCAACACTTGTGAACAACAGAATGACATCTCGTGTAATAATGGAACAGCTACAAGTCTTTTTTCTGCTGTGATATTAGCGCTGGGATGTTCATGCTCAGCGCTCGGCCGTATCTTTCAAATCATCTGTCCATTCAGGGACAATATGCCGGAATATTGTATCGATCGTTTGCCTGAACCCAGCATCCAGGCCCATCTTCTCGAGATATTCGAGTGCTGTCCGGTACTCATGGGTCTTGATGCGCCGGTTGATCCGGGGATGCTGATTTGCCTTAAAGGTTGGATAATATTGTGCCATGACATTTACTACAGTATTTTCTGACAATTGGCTCTTAATGAATTCAAAACATTGCTTGCTCCCTGCAATGTCATCCGGCAGAACAAGGTGCCGTATCAAAAGCCCCCGTTTGGCAATACCTTTATCAATGATCAGGTCACCAACCTGACGGTGCATTTCTTTCAAGGCAGGCCGAACTACATCCCAGTAATCATCAACGGCTGAATATTTAGCTGCATTCTCATTATCCGCGTACTTTATATCCGGCATGTAGATATCAACTATTCCATCGAGCAATCTGAGAGTTTCTATGGATTCATAGCCACCGCAGTTATATACGAGGGGAAGTGACAGACCACCCTGCTGTGCTATGGAAAGGGCTTCCACCAACTGTGGAACCCATGGCGTCGGAGTCACAAAATTTATGTTATGGCATCCAAGATCCTGCAACCTCAGCATCATTCTCGCGATCTCCTCCAGGTCCGTTTCACCTCCCATGCCTAGCTGACTGATCTCGTAATTCTGGCAATAGACGCAATGCAGGTTACAGTGTGTCAAGAAAATGGTGCCCGAACCGAAGCGTCCAACAAGAGGTGGTTCCTCGCCAAAGTGTTGATGATACGACGATACTTTTACTTTTGAACCGGCACGGCAATTGCCGATCTCGCCCTTCAGGCGGTCCACACCGCATTCACGCGGACAAACCCGGCACGGTGCCAAAAGTTTGTAAAACTCTTTGACCAAATATTTTGTTATCTTCTTCACGGAAATATCGGTTTGCTAGTCCCTGCGAACCTCGTTGCCTCCAATTGCCTTCCTGTGCCTTCAACTGCCATAAATTGCGCTGTCCTGACCTGATGTGCCCTAAACTGCCTTAAATTGCCCTGGTGATTTCCCGTACTTATAATACGCCGCGCACGAACCCTCGGATGAAACCATACACGGACCGACTGGCATCATAGGTGTACACTTCTTCCCAAACAAGGCACAGTCATAGGGCATTTTCAATCCCAGTAGGACTTTCCCGCAAATACAACCTTTGGGCTCAACAGGTTTGGGTATCTTCATCGTGTGCTTCTTGCGAATATCGTATTTTTCAAAAGCGGCAGAGAATTTCAACCCGGATGCAGGGATCATACCAATACCTCGCCATCTGGTGTCACATATTTCAAAAACAGTATATAGCAGTTCAAGCGCCTTCTCATTACCTTCAGGTTTGACCACTCGGTCATACTCAATCGTGATCGACGCACCGCCTTCAACTACTTGCCTGGCAAGCACAAAGATCCCCTGCAGGATATCTATTGGCTCAAAGCCGGTGATGCACCCGGGCAGGTGATACTTGTCGCTGAGAAATTCGTATGGCTTGCTGCCGATGATCGTCGACACATGTCCGGGAAGTATGAACCCATGAACATTGATGCTGGGTGAACCGGCAATAAAATCCAGTGCCGGTGGTATCACCTTGAAGGCCGGCAGCACATAGAAGTTTTTTATTTTTCTATTCTCTGCGGCAATGACTGTTGCAGCGATGGTCGGTGATGTTGTTTCAAATCCGACACCGATGAAAACAACGTCCTTGTCAGGATTCTCGACCGCAACCCTGAGTGCGTCGAGGGGCGAATAAACGACAGTTGGGGCCGACGATTCCAGATTATCGTGCGTGCCAGGCACACGCACCATATCGCCAAATGTGGTGACGATGATTTCTTTATCCTTGCTCAAGGCTATCGCGTAATCGATGGTTTCCTGCGGTGTGACACAGACCGGACACCCAGGACCTGATAGAAGCTTGATGTTATCGGGCAGCATTGACCTTATACCGGACTTGGCGATGACCATAGTATGAGTTCCGCAAACCTCCATCAAACTTATGCTTCTGGTGGCGTATTTCTCAATGGCGTTGATTATCTTCCTTGCAACGGTTTCCATTTATTTTATTTGATGTCTGCTATGAAACACTAATTGAATCGCGAATCTTGTATTAGCACGGTTTCTTTCATTTTCACCAGCGTCAGATCTTTTCAACCTTTGGGTAATGTATTCTCACATTGTTCCTACCCATGCCCTTTGCTTCATACAGCGCTTCATCAGCCGACTTCACCAGTTCCGTAACAGTACCGCCATCATCCGGGAAGGATGAAACGCCTGCCGAAAATGTTATCTTGCCACCCGATTTGACGCGGCCGAAATCGTACATTTCCAGATCATGCAAGAGGTTGCCGACTATACGTGCTGCATCGTTTTTCTTTATTTCCGGACACATAATAATGAATTCGTCACCACCGTAACGCGCAATAGTGTCGGTATCTTCAAAGTGTTCTTTAAAGGCCTTTGCCAGCTTGATCAACAACTGATCACCGGCCTGATGTCCGAACGAATCATTAAAGTCCTTGAATTTATCCAGGTCAATGATCGTCACCGAGACACTATGTTGAAAGCGGCGTGCACGATTTATTTCTTCCTGCAGCCGGTCCTTGAAATAACCGATATTATAGAGTTTTGTCAACGGATCAATTGAGGCAGAAAAAGAGATGCTCTCAAAACTTCTCGTATTATTGAGGGCTACTGCAGTCATTGTTGAAACCACACCAAGCAGATTCTTCTCCCGCTCCTCGAACTCATTACCCCGGCAAATTGCCAGCACACCGAACAATTTCTCCTGATAGACCAACGGATAACAGATATCCGGATCAAACACCTCGTACGGTTCCTTTTTCTGACCAAAGAAATCAAACTCGCGCCTTCCGATCGGTAATCGCTTTTCCGCTGCAATACCGACTTTCCCATCACCCAGCTCATACACGATCTTAGGTATCCAGTTGTCACTTATACCACGCGCGGCAACAATATTCAGACGCTTGCCCTTCTCATCATAAAGAAAGACAGCAAGCTCATTGACCTCAAGGTAATTGACAAGCAGACCTGCGGTCTCATTGGCGATCTGTTCAGGGTTCAAGCGTGCCGTCAGACGTATCATAGATGCGAAAAAAAGGTTATTCAAAGAATAGAGCCTCTTCAACTCGGCTTTCAAATGATAGTTCTCGCGCTTATGCCTTTCAAGCTCGTCGGCAAGAATATCCATCTGCCCTATTTTCTTCGGCTCATTCTTATTGCGGCGCATGAATACACTAACGAAGATAAAAATCAACATTAACGACCCTATGCCGATGAGTAATATAAAATTGCCCGTGTTCATGATTATTGAATTTTACACACAATCCTAAAAAAGTCAACACATATTTAAGTCTCAGCGTTCTATTCACCACATTGACCTTGACTTGGCTGCAATCTCGAATAGTATCTGACAGCAGTGAAAGATGCACAATAACGCTCGGTCAACCACTGCAATTCGGGTGCTTTCTCACACTATGTGTGAGTGCATGCGTGAGAAACCAATGACTACCCCGGTTAAGCTATGCAGGACGAACGATTGTTGGAGGTCTGCATTCGTTGCATGGAGGCACGCTTGAGAAGAACGATCTGCTTGTTGCTTATGATCTTTGCTGGCAGCATTAACGCAGCTCGTACCGTTGGTGACGAACGCTGTGAGATCATCCTGGAAAACGCGATAAATAACTACAGGATTGGTTCATACACTCGATCACTCAACGAACTCGAGAGCATCACTCATACAGACGACCGCGACTTGCTGGTTCAAACCTACACATACATCGCGCTTAACTATGTAGCAATCGGCGACATATCCAGTGCTATCGAACATTTCAAGCTGGCCATTAGCATAGACCCTGATTTGGAAGTCGACCCGGCGATCGCTACTCCGGAGATCATGAAGGTGTTGGAAGAAGCAAAGAGCGAGAAGGCACACGAATCTGCAGGTTGTTCTTGCTTCATCCCTGGCATAGGACAATTCATGAAGGGAGAAAATAGCAAAGCAAGGGCGATAATTGCCGCCTCCGGAGCATCGCTCTCTGCGACAATCATTGCTTGGGCGATTTCGGACAGTAAACGCAATTACTACCTTTCGCTTGGTCCCAGCGACATCGACAAAATGGACGATGCCTATAATGCCTACGACCGCTGGCGCAAAGTAAGTTTTATTTCTGCGGCTGCGTTCGTCGGAGTCTATGTCTACAATATTTTCGATGCTATCATATCACGGAAACCTGCAAAAGGCAGCGGCACGAAAGAGAAAGCAGGTCTCAAGATTGAGGCAGACGGAAACACCATAAGCGTCAACTATGAAATTGGACTCTAATATGCGAAAAGAAGCGTTCACTGGCATCGCCATTCTCCTCACAATCACCACCTGCATTGATGCACCGCGTGATAATAAATATGACCCGAAGAATCCAAACCGGGCATATTTGTCAGCGTCCATATATGAAATAGGTCTGTTTCCGCTCGAAGCCGCAACGGTCGATCTCACGCAGAACAGCACAATAGTACAATCAGACACAAGTGGTCCAGACGGCACAGCTGAATTCGAGGAAATCGTGCCAGGTATATACACCATATGTGCCGATGCACTCCATTATTCTACAGTGATTTGTCCTGTTGAAACCTTATGGGCGGGGACCTATCTTGAAAGCTTAAGACTTGAATTCAACACTCTTGACTTTGAGGATGAAATCGCTGGTACTTCATCGCCGCACAGATTTGTACCCTTATCTGGTTCCTGGACGATCGCTAATGATTCTCAACAGCCGGAATTACATTCCACACCGAATGTATACCGTGCATCTGATATTATTACGACAGAGGCCGCTGTATCATTGTGCCAGGCCGAAACAGAGAGTTTTCTTTTTAATGCAAGAATGAAGGTGGACGTCTCTTCGGGGAACAGCTGGCGTGCAGGGCTTGTTATGAGATATCAGGACGCAGGCAATTATTATAGGTTCATGCTGTCGTCTGACACGGCATACTGTGACCTGGTAATGAACGGGCAGACGATAAATCTACAAGCTGAGGCCAGAGAATCCGATCCAGGAGTCTGGCAGAAATTGAGCATAGAAAAACCTGATAGCTGGATTTTCGTCAGATTGAATGTTAACGACCTACCGGTCTTTACAGTCTACGACAATGTTTTCCCGGGGGGTCAGGTAGGCTTGATCACGTACACCGAGGAAGGATCTGAGACAGTAACTGTTTACTTCGATGATGTAACTCTGGATTTAACTTACGGCCTTCAAGAGTAACTCGGGATCAAATCTTCAGCTTCATACATATCCCCAAAAACCAAATACTACATAATACTTACTTCAATAAGCGGTTTGAACACAACCGGCATGCTTAACACGCTTAGATCAACTTAATAGTCGCGGAAGTGTGAAGATTTGACCCCGGCTAATCAGCTCCGAAACACCCAGCGTGATACAATGTGTCATATGTTGAGTAAGACACGAAGTAAAGATCATAGTGCGACAGTGAAGTCTCGTCGAAGCTGTTTGCCCGGTTGAAAGCGATCGCCCAGATCGTCTGACCCTCGTATCTGCATTTTTCAGCGTAGCAAGGAATCCTATCTGGCCTTACGTTCCAATCAGGATATGTCGACACTATGCACTGGTAGAGTATATCTGGATCTTCACCGATGTTGTCTGCTTTGTCCCTCATGACCTCGATTATGTCACTGCGTAACTCGATCGAAAGATCCGACCCAGAATATGTCTCGGCAAAGCGTTCGTGACTGCTGCTATACGGCACAGATGTTGGATCATAGGTATAGTCAGTATTTGTGAAGACCACAACTGGCTCACAATCCATTGTCGAAGTGCACCCCGCAATCACAATGATGGTCGCAATGCACAGCATCCCCAGAATCAATGTTTTCTTCATTGTGTGCCTCCCTTCATTCATTCTGATCCATTATCACATTCACTCAGAAATATGATAATCCAGTCCATCACAAATGACTCACAGGAATAATCACAGAAGAAATGTCCCATTCGCATATTCTCATATATCATAGGATAGGTACTCTACGGAGCGTAATGCCAGACACACACAGCGGATCAGGATACCAGAGGACCGGGGCGCAGGTTACCAGAGTATCAGAAAACCAGGTACCTAATTGTCGGTTTGTTACCTGATCTCCTGGTTTACCGATGTCCTGCTTCCTGATACTCTGATCATCTGGTATGCTTTATAAAATGATGCGCATGGCACAGGGTAACCTGTTCTAACTGCAAAAATGAAATCGCGTAGGGATGAAATCCGTCTACGGGGAATCGTCCTGGCGGTGCATCTCTTCAACCTTGTCTGCATCAAGGTTTTCATCGAGGTAATTATCAATGAAATCCTTCTCAACATCAGAACAAACCTTGCGCCGGGCGACGCGGTGAATATTCAAAAGATGCTGGGCTGTAATATTGTCGGTCGTGATATTCTTTCCTCCGGTGCCGCACGCCAGCATTAGCGACGGCTTAAGTTTATTGTATGTACCGCCCAGTGCCCCCTGTGAAGCCGGAGTATTGACCAGAACCCTACCCGCATTGACCGCCGAGGCGAAATATGCAATACTTTGCACGTCGGTCGAAAAAATACTCGCGGTATGCCCTAATCCTCCGTGTTGATTTATCTGACGGCATAATTCAATAGCCTGCTCAAAATCACCAGCCACATAGAATGCCAGAATCGGAGCCAGGATCTCGAGCGAAAGTGGCGACTGGATGCCGACTTCCTCAAGCGGCGCGACCAAAACTGATGTGTCAGACGGAACTACTATCCCGGCCATTTCAGCAATCCGCGGTGCTGACTGTCCGATAACTTCAACCTTCATGACCCTCTGTTCCTTATTAAAAGCTACCTCCTCGAGGCGCTTGATCTCCTCTTTGGAGAGAAAATAAGCTTTCCGTTTCTTAAATTCACGGATCACCTCATCGGCATTGTGCCGGTTTGCAACAACCGCCTGCTCACTTGCGCATACCGTGCCATAATCGAAGGTCTTAGAAATAAGAATTTGTTCAACCGCAAAAGGTACATCTGCTGATCGACCAATATAGACCGGTACATTACCCGGGCCAATACCGATCGCAGGATTGCCCGACTTGAATGCCGCTCGAACTAGACTCACCGAACCGGTAGCCAGGATCAGGGCTATTCTTTTGTGCGCCATCAACGATAGGAGCTCATCCTCGGTCGAAGTTTTGATCCACTGCACGCAGTTCTCCGGAGCACCTGCTTCACGTGCAGCTTCATAGCAGATACGGGCTGCCTCCACGGAGCATTTTTTGGCCGAGCCATGCGGCCGGACGATTATAGGATTTCTGGATTTCATACATATGAGTATTTTGAACAATACTGTTGAAGATGGGTTAGTGATCGGCGTAATTGCGAAAATAGGACCGACCGGTCTTGCCACCTCGACAACTTCCTGTTCTTTATCCTCGGCGATCACGCCGACCGTCTTTACGTTCTTTATGTCCTGATAAACAAAACGGGTTGCAATGACATTCTTAATAACCTTATCTTCCCATTTTCCAAGTTTGGTTTCCTTATAGGTGATCTTGGCAAGGTGGACACGGTTGTTGAAACCGGCCTTGTAGACCGCCTCGACAATTCGATCCGTCTCCTTCTGGCTGTAATGCCGGAAATCTTCTGCAGCCTTTGTGGCGTTGGCTATGATTTTTTCAATATCGAGGCCAGGGGTATGATACTCTTCTTTCATAATGTCTCCGAAAAACTACCGCCAAAATCTGCTGTTAAATGCGCAACAGGGATGCCGGCGCAGTTCAATTCCATACCACATCTTATGCACTATTATAGAAGCAAAGCGTGTAATGTCAAGATAGCGAAACCATTTGTTGACACCGCTCGATACACAGTTATACTCACGCAATGTATTTGATTTTACTCGTATTCATGCTTAGCGCTTCCGGTTCAGTCAGCGGTTTTATCACTGATGCATCGAATGGGGAAAGGCTCGCCTACACGAATATCTATCTCGAGAACACCACCCTGGGTACTGCGTCGAATGACAAAGGCTACTATATCCTTCACAGAATTCCCTCAGGCGCTTACAATATTGTGTTCTCCTACGTTGGTTATGAAACTAATATTAGTGACATCGTTATTGAAGAGAACAAGAACTTGACCCTGAATGTAGAATTGAATCCCTCGCCAATAGAGATTGGAGAAGTGACCGTGTCAGCCGAACGCACGAGATTCGAGCGAACGGTCGAGGTAAGTCATATAATATTCACGCCAAGGGATATCAAGTCTGTGCCTAGCTTATTTGAAGGTGACCTGATAAAAACGTTGCAACTCATGCCCGGCATCGTCATAATGCACGACCTCTCTAACAAACTCCATGTTCGCGGCGGCAGTCCTGAAGAAAATCTCGTTCTTCTGGACGGAATG
>WOR8_10002520_pt1 | contig 18569 bp, 12 predicted proteins | sample DeeMarSeWOR38_10_FD_19890 | JGI IMG/M metagenome (IMG submission 19890)
CGATTGTGTTGTGGCATTTATCGTATTTTGTTGCGTATCCAATCCTGGAACCGCCCTAAAAGAGATAAAACGAGTATTAAAACCCGGGGGTTATTTCGTTTTTTTGGAACATGTTGCTGCCCCTGAAGGTACTTCGATAAGACGCTGGCAAAACAGGCTAAATCCAATCTGGAGGATTGTGGGAGATAACTTAAATCGAGAGACCGAAGAGGCAATTATTTCGGCCGGCTTCAAAATGAGAGAAATCACCAGAGAAAGCATCCCCAAAGCTCTGCCAATATACCGACCATTAATCTGCGGTATTGCAGAAAAAACCTGACATGCGCATCAGCAAGAACCTAAAGGAGTAAGAGGTTTGAAAACAAAGATCTGTAATGTTTGGACAAAACATACTGCACAATTAATCGTTGTTTTTGCTGTTCTGTTGGCCTTGTTTGGCTCAAGCGGTTGCCAGAATCCCTCTCCCCCAAGGCTTACGGCGGAAGATCGCAGAAGCGATGTAGAGTTCCTGGCCCAGTGGGCGAGAGACTATCATCCTTGTGTTGAGGTCGCTTCAAAAGCAAGGGGTTTGCCCGACTATGAAGAGCTTTTGCCCAAGTATATGGACCTTGCCGAGCAGGCTGAGACCAACGAAGCGTTTCTCCATGTGGTCTGGGGGTATTTCACATTGATTAGGGATTCAGGGCATGGTTACCTGCTTCCTGAAGACATGCTGCTGACATATATGAGTGATTCACGGCGCCGTGGCACAAAAGGTTTGAGCGATATTCCGTGGGTACAGTTCAGGGAGGCAACGTACTGGGCCAAGCTTCATAAGAAAAGCCATGCCCACGCGCCGTTTCGAATCAATCGTGAAGGAGAGGATTACTTCACCAGCGAGGATTGGTCTTCTAAGGGCAAGCGCATTCCAGGGGGCGCTCAGATTATCCGTATCAATGGAATGTCCTGTTCTGAATATAAGGACTATCTAAAACGAGAGACGGCTTTACGGTATGTGGCTGGCGATGCTGACAGGCAGACTGAACCATTGCTGGTCATGAACGAGGGACCGGGCTTTAGGGGTTGGGATGTATCCTTCCGGCTCCCAGACGGCAGTGAGTTCGATCGCTTCGTGCCCCGCCGGGAAGGGTATAAGGATACATCGAGGTTCATGAACTGGCGCAAGGAAAACTGCAAATGCGTAGAACTGAGCAATGAGGTCGGATACGTACGAATTAAATTAATGATCGATGAGTATAGTGAGTCCGACAGAAATAAGATCCGCCGCTTCCTCGAAAAGTCGAAGGGACGATACAAGAAGCTGATTATCGATCTCCGACACAATGGTGGGGGGTCAACGTTCTATACAGATGATAACTTGATTCGGCCATTTTTGAATGAGCCGCTTGTTTACAAACTGATCTCAGGCATCAAACGTAAATTCCTGGAGGATGACCTTTTCTTTGTACGTAGTGGATGCGGGGCCTGGGAAACAGCCGTCGATGAAGTACCACCACCTGAAGGTTTCGATCCAAATCGATGGATTTTTTATGAAATCAGCCGTGAAGTTCATCCCTTAAAACGATATGTATTCGAAGGAGATATATATGTCTTGATGGATCGAAAAAGTGCCTCTGCGACGGAGAAATATCTTGACGCCGTTAAGCGAACAGGATTAGCCACTCTAGTCGGACAAAGATCCAGCGGGGCGCTATGCGGTTACATCATCGCGCCCGTCGTACGGCTGCCCGCTAGCGGTATGATTTTTCGAATGGAAGCGGACCTGAATGTAAATCCGGATGGCAGTTTCAACGAACTAGTCGGTGTGCAACCGGACGTAGAACTACCTCCTTGTCCACTACCAAACAGAGCTGACAGAGAGACACTGCTCAAAGATGCCTGGATAAAGGCAGTCATCAACGGTCTCAATTCGCCATGATATAGATACCTCTTCCTTACAATTAAAAAGATATGAAGGATGTGCTTCAGATAATCATCAATGGTTTGAACTACGATAGTCAGGTGCTCCATATCATCAATTATACTTCAGCGTCGAGAAAGACGAATTATCCGATCTTCTTGGATCCAACAAGTCAGCAAGACAATCATAACACACCTTAGATATGGATTTGCTGATGAAAATCCATGTTTTAGGCAGCTACCAAAAAATCTGTAGAAAAACTCTTTTTTTATAGACAAAAACAGGTGGCTTATTCGTAATAAGTACAAGTAATGAACGATCGTTTTGTTAACCGGTATTAGATCTGAACCAAATGGAAGATAAACTGCTGATTTGGAAACTTAAGAAAGGCAGCAACGAAGCTCTGTGCCGTATCTATGAGAAGTACGAAGAGCACTTGTTGGCATCAGCGATTAGTCTTTTATATGATGTTGGCTCCGCTGAAGATGTTGTACATGATGTTATCGTTTCGCTTGCTCAATCGGCCGATAAGCTGAAGCTGAATGGTAATCTAAAAGGTTACCTGACAAGATGCGTTGTTAACCTTGCTCGTGACAAAATCAGGGCTATACAGCGGCAGCACATCGGATTGAACAAGGCAAAACCAGCCGGGTCGGTTGTACAACAGCCATGCTATGCTGTTATACAGGACGAAGAGTTGGATCAGCTAAGTCAGGCGATGGGCAGTCTTCCATACGAACAACGAGAGACAATAGTGCTGCATCTACGAGGTGAAATGACATTTAAGGCAATTGCCAAATCCCAGGGTGTTTCGATCAACACGGTCTGTAGCCGGTACCGCTATGGATTGACTAAACTGCGATCACTATTTAATGGCGAGGTAGTAAAATGAGATCTGCAGAGAATATAGAGAGATTGATTAAAAACGCGCGTTACAAAGCCAGTGCCGAAATGCACGAAAGAACTCTCCATGATGCATTGGAGGCACATTCAAAATCGAGAAAGGTTAAATGGGCAGCAGCTCATTCCAATATCTGGAGAATAATTATGACGAGCAAAATTACGAAATTAAGTTCAGCCGCCTTGATAATAATAGCAGTCACGGTGGGTATAATTCACTTTAGCAGTTCAATTGACGGAGGCAGCATCGTGTTTGCCGATGTGCTCAAGAGTATTCAGGAAGCAAACACGGCTGTCTGGCACGAGCAGCGAGTCATGACTTGCAACGGTGAAGAGCTTCCATTTCTGACAACTGATGTAGTAAGGTACTACTCTGTGGTGTACGGAGCTAAGGAGGAAATGTATGCTATGAATGATGTCCTGCTACAAGAGGTTTACTGGCTCCGCGGAAAGGATAAACGCATTGAGGTTGTGCCGCTGTTGAAGCAGTATAAGGGCACTGAATTTACTGAGGCCGAGCGAATCCTCGCCGGTCGGAGTGTCGAGGCCATTGTAGAACTGGTCAAATCGGAGAGAGCCGTGAAATTGGGGCGAAAAATAATTAACGGCAGAGAAGCCGAGGGCTTTGAGATTAACAATACAAAGATTGTCGGTGCATTCGTTCCTGTTGAGTTTGACAGTCTGGTAGCGTGCTTCTGGATTGATGTCGAGACGTCTCTGCCCCTTCGGTATGAAGCCGAATTAGTCATCAGTGATAGACATATTACTACCTTTACAGGCGGGAAAGCTGTAGAGGTTAAGGTAATAGGAGATGAATTCCAGTGGGATGTCGATCTTGAGAAGGATATTTTCGAACTAAATATTCCGCCCGATTATACAGAAATGGAATATTAATTCACAATCCGGACTTCCAGCCAGCATGCCTTGTAGCCACCATATAATGGCTACAAGGCAACTATTTGTCATATGAAACAGCCGTTACTTGTGATTTAGGACATAGATTATGATTATGTGCTGCTTTTTTCGTAGAACCGATGGTTTTACGGTTCGAGTCTTGAATCTGACAACAGCCGTGTTCTTTTTTCTCTTGTCGACCGGCAGTATTTCCGCCGATCAACAAATCCAGGATAAACCGGACATTTCTTCGTCGGTAGAAATCGCATCGGTTAGAGACCTTGGGCCATTACAGTTTCACAAATCTATCAGAGGACGGGATGGGGGCTTTAGTGCGCATTTCAAAGGCTGTGCCGTAATGGTTTTCGGCGACACGGTACTTAATGCCCCTGGCGATGACGGAATGAACTGGCTTTCGAACAGCTTTTGCCGAACTTGTGATTTCGATGCGCAAGATAATCTAAGCGATCTCACAGATCCGCTGAACTTAGATGGTGTGGCAAAACATTTTCTGCCGTTTACGGAGAACGAGTCGGCTTACAATATGGAACACTTTCAGCCCGATGTTCACGGCGACAAACGCTCTCGATATGCATTATGGCCCGGGCCGATTCTTGTCGGCCCCAAAGGTGATAAGGCTATGGTTTTTTATTCGAAGCTTATTTCGGGAAGCAAAGGCCCGTTTGATTTCAAGCTGCTTGGAATGTCTCTGGCTGTGTGGGAGAGTCCCGATACCTTATCCATCAGGCCGGAAGTGCAACCGAGAATGGAAGATCCGACAATTCTGTTTTCGGAAGGGGATGTAAAAATCGGTCATGGAGCTATGGTTGTGGATGACTGGATTTATGCTTACGGTAGCGAGACACATAAGGATGCTGATGGTGTGTCCTGGCCCTGCATTATAGGGAGAGTTAAATATGACAGGGCTTTAGAACGAGGTGCATGGCGGTTTTATGCCGATGACAGCCGCTGGAGCAAGGATTTTAATGACGCTGTAACTATCATGGATACCGCGCCGGCTTTTAGTGTTCACTGGAATGAATATCTTGGTAAGTATATTGCGGTATACAGCAGTCAATTTATAAACAAAATCACTATTCGAACCGCAACCAGACCTGAAGGTCCCTGGTCGTCGCCTTTGGTTGTGGTCGATTGCCTTGCTCCGACAACTAAGCAAGCCTGGTCGTATTGCGGAATGGCGCACCCAGCATTCGCGCAGGAAAAAGGCCGAATTGAATATTTTACATATTGCCGCGAGATAGACATATTAAAAGGGGAAGTTCGTTTAGTCCAGGTGACATTCAAATAAAACACATTATCTCGTCATTCGTGAACCTACAAACATGAAAGGGCTTAAATACGTCGTGTAAAGCGTTTTCTGCTGGACAGACATTAGAAGGTCGAGGAAAATGTGGCTGCTAACGAAATGAAAGGATTTCAGTGAAAGCTATTGAGGTCGAGACACTGACAAAATGCTACGGTTCAGCAAGAGGCGTAGAGGATTTATCCTTTGGAATCGAAAAAGGTGAGATATTCGGTTATCTTGGCCCGAACGGCTCGGGTAAGACGACCACGATACGCTGCCTGATGGGCCTGCTCAGACCGACAAGCGGCCAATGCTGCATTTTAGGCCGGCGTATTATCCATGGGAAGGCGACCGAGCATAATCAAATTGGCTATCTACCCGGTGAGTTTCGCGCCTGGCCGGGACTGACGCCACGAAAGCTGCTCAGGCTCTTGGCAAGATTAGGAAACGGCAACGAAGTCGATAAACAACAAGAGGAGTTGGCCGAAAGACTTGATCTCGATCTGGATCGGAAAATGCGTGCTCTTTCAAAAGGTAATCGTCAGAAAGTAGGAATCATCTACGCTTTTCAACATCAGCCTGAAGTGCTCATTCTGGACGAGCCGACCATCGGACTTGATCCGCTCATACGTCAAATCGTGCTCGATTTGATACGTGAAACCGCACAGGCCGGGGCGACTATACTGCTATCCAGTCACGATCTGAGCGAGGTGGCAGCGATATGCGGCCGGGCTGCTATCTTGCGCGAGGGACGCCTCGTTGAGCTGGCACCCATATCAAAGATCGTCCAGCAAGGCCAACGACTCATAAAGGTCTGGTTCGTTGAAGGAACGCCGGTTCCGGAGCTGCTTGCGGGTGAACTGCCGGGCGTGCGAGTTATCCAGCAGAATTCAAACACATTGCATGTTGCTTACCAAGGCACTATCGATGCCTTATTAAAGTGGCTTGCTCAGTATCAAGTCGACCGTATTGCTACAACAGAGACGTCACTGGAAGATGCGTTCATTCAATATTATCGAAAGGAAGCTGGCCATGAAAGCTAAGCACCGTCCTCCTTTTCCGTGGCCGTTGCTGAGATTCTGGACGCTTCGCATCCTGCCGGCGTGGTTTTTGATTGCATTGATGATCTTCCTTGTTCAATTAGCAATTTGTGGTATCGTCCACGATAATGAACGCGTCAAAGCAATGCTTCAGTACATCGATATGCTCGGACCATATATTAAAGCGTTCATCGGCGGCGATGGTTTGCAATATGGAGATATAGCGGGCCTGATTGCCGTCGGCTATCAGGATCCTCTGGTTTTGCTTTTATATATGCTTTTTGCCGTGGGCGTCCCTACCGCCCTGCTTGCCGGCGAGGTCCAGAGAGGAACGATGGAACTGATACTCAGTCGGCAAACCACAAAAACTCATGTCTATATCTGCGCAGGGCTTATCACTGTTGTCGGCATGTATGCTCTTGTCATTGTGATGTTTCTTGGGACCGTGGTCTCTACGAATCTGTACGACTTCGAGCAACAGGTTCCGCTCTATAACTTTTTCAAATTAGCGGTCAACGGGGGAATCCTCGCCAGCGCTGTCGGCGGGATCGCCCTGCTGGCGGCGGCTTGTTTTAGACGCGGCATGGCCGTCTCGATAACGGTGGCTTATTTGGTTGTGAATTATTTTATAATGATTATTGCACAATGGTGGCCCCGAATGAAGTGGCTCGATCCGGTCACTATCTTTAATTATGTCGATGGCGGGAAGATTTTCAGTGAGCCCGGATGGCCCATGGGTGATATGTGTGTGCTGATATCACTCCTAGTCGTTTCCACCGTGCTGGGTGGCGTCGTATGGTGGCGACGCGACCTTCCACTTTAATATAGAGTGTATGGAAAAACAAAAAAAGGCTTATTTGTGTGCTTCTGCTGCTGTTTTGTTCTGGGCCACTTCTGCTTCTGCTTTCAAAATTTCGTTGCGCTATGTTGATGTTTTCTCGCTGTTGTTTTACGCGTCGATCACATCAACGGGCGTTTTGTTTATATACATTACGCTTTCAAACAAGCTGAACTTACTCAAAAGCCTTACAGAAAAAGACTATTTGTATTCGGCCCTTCTGGGTTTTATGAATCCCTTCCTTTATTACGCTGTTTTATTCAAGGCGTACTCGATACTACCGGCACAGGAGGCCCAGCCACTGAATTTCGTCTGGCCGATAACGCTCGTGTTATTGTCGATACCTTTGCTTAAACAGAAAATCAAACCCAAAGACATTATTGCGACCTTTATCAGTTTTGCCGGTGTCTTTGTAATCTCGACGAGAGGGGATATTTTCGGATTCAGGTTTACTAATACACTCGGCGTATCCTTGGCAACGGGTAGTTCTATAATCTGGGCGCTGTTCTGGATTTATAATGTGCGGGATAATCGCGATGAGGTCATCAGACTGTTCCTGAATTTTACATTTGGATCGGTTGCAACACTTCTACTAATGCTGCTTTTCTCGAATACGAGAATCCCGAATCTTTATGGTATTCTCGGAGCCGTTTATGTGGGATTGTTCGAGATGGGGATCACGTTTTTGCTGTGGCTTAAAGCGTTGAAGATGTCAAAGACAACGGCACATGTTACAAACCTTATTTATCTTGTGCCTTTCCTTTCACTTATTTTTATCTCGCTTGCAGTCGGAGAAGTGATTATTCCTTCTACTATCATAGGCCTTGTTTTCATCGTAGGCGGCATCATTTTGCAGAGGCTCTGAAACGTTGACAGAATTTTTCTCAAAACTAAAACTATTGGAATTGAATAGTTTTCTTTGTATCATATCGAGTCGATATGAATCATAATTGTATTTGAGGCATATATTGAAAGCTGCAGGTTGAAGGAGATTGTCATGTATAACCGTCAAGTAAAGAACCTTCGGATTTTTACAATCATAATTATAACATTTGCTTTATTTTCTGTTCCCGGCCGGGCGGATATACGACAAGCCAGACAAATCCTTGATTCAACCAGTGTCAAGGGAGGTCTGATAGTCCATATCGGTTGTGGTGATGGTAAGCTGACCTCAGCGCTGCGGGCTAATGACAGCTACGTTGTTCATGGTCTTGATAGTAAGCCGGAAAACGTCACTGTAGCCCGTGAATACATCAAATCGCTCGGTCAGTATGGTAGCGTTTCAGTAGAGCTATTCTCAGGCGACAGACTACCCTACATTGATAACTCAGTCAATCTTGTTGTTTCAAAAGACCTCGGCGATGTTTCGAGAGCCGAAGTTATGCGTGTTCTTGTGCCCAACGGCATTGCTTACCTTAAGTCAGATGACAATTGGGAGAAAAATATAAAACCTCGTTCAAAAGAAATCGACGAATGGACGCACTACCTTCATGATCCCGGCAACAACGCCGTCGCTCACGACAGCGTTATCGAGCCGCCCAGTCGTTACCAGTGGTTGGCCGGGCCGCGATACTCACGGCAGCACGACCACATGTCGAGCGTCAGTGCAGTCGTCTCAGCGAATGGGAGGTTGTTTTACATCTTCGACGAAGCATCTCGGGCATCCATTCTAATCCCGCCGAAATGGCGGCTTATTGCTCGTGATGCGTTCAATGGCAAGCTGCTCTGGAAACGGAACATCGAACTTTGGCATCCACACTTATGGCGGCTCAAGAGCGGCCCGCAGCTACTGGCCCGCCGGCTGGTTGCCAACGGCGACCGGTTGTATGTGACTCTTGGTATCGATGCCCCGCTGTCAGTTCTGGATGCCGCTACGGGCAAGACAATCCACACCTACGAAGATACTATGGTGACCGAGGAGATTCTTTGTCTCGATGATATGCTGCTGCTGTCGGTTGCCGGCAAAGATCAGCCCTTACGAAGTGATCCGAAAAAACGCTACGCTACACTGACAGACATGAACAATGATGTCACGAATCCACTTTGGACGCAGGCACCGCGAACGATAATGGCAATCGAACCGGACTCAGGTCAAGTTCTGTGGCAAGAGGAATCAGGGCTGGTTTCGCTGTCACTTGCAGCTGACGACAAGCGTGTTCTATTCCATGATGGTAAGAAAATTCGCTGTCTCGACTGTCGAACCGGCCAACAGCTTTGGGCATCGAAACCGTTGCCGAAGAAGGAAAACATGCGAAGCTCCGGCGGCGCTACACTCGTGCTGTACGACGATGTGGTTCTGTACAGCGGACAGGTCTCCGCCGAGAAGCCCAGAGATCGCGTAACGACTATGTTCGCCCTTTCTATTAATGACGGCAAAACTTTATGGCAGGTACCGCATCATCCATGCGGACATATGGGCACGCCGGACGACATCCTCGTTACCGGCGGCCTTGTCTGGAACGGGGCCGTTGCTCAGGGCCGCGATTCGGGAATTATCACCGGCCGTGACCTCCACACGGGACAAATAAAGAGCGAGTTCACACCAGATGTTGAGACCCACTGGTTCCACCACCGCTGCTACCGAGCCAAAGCGACCGACAAATACCTGCTCTTCTCCCGTACCGGCATTGAATTCATCGACCACGCCAATGAGCACTGGATTTGCCACCACTGGGTGCGCGGCGCATGCCATTACGGCATCATGCCGTGCAACGGACTGATCTATGCCCCGCAACATCCGTGCGCATGTTATATCGAGGCGAAGCTTTCCGGATTTACAGCCCTGGCACCACCATCGTCGACAATGCAACCTCGTCGCGAAGTACCGGATAGAGAGCGACTCACTCCCGGGCCCGCCTATCGTCAGATAGTAAAACGAGAATCGCATAGCGAAAATTCCGCCGACTGGCCAACATTCCGACATGATGCCGGCCGAAGCGGCACAGTCAATACAACAATCCAGCTGACCAGTCTGAAGCGCTCATGGCGTACTGAACTGGGTGGCAAGCTTAGCACCCCGGTTGTTGCTGACGGCATGCTTTTTATCGCCTCGGCCGAGGATCACACTATTCACGCACTCGACGCCGAGACGGGCGAGCAGGTCTGGAATTTCACGGCCGGCGGTCGCGTCGATTCGCCACCAACAATCTGGCAGGGCCGGGCACTGTTTGGTTCCGCCGATGGCTACGTTTATTGCTTAAACGCAAACGACGGCAAACTTGTCTGGTGTTATCGTGCTTCTCCGGAGGACTGGCGAATGATGGCATACGATCAGATCGAGTCACTGTGGCCGGTTCACGGCAGCGTACTCGTGCATAACGATGTGCTCTACTGCGTTGCCGGCCGCTCGATGTTTGTTGATGGAGGTTTGCGTTTGCTGAGGCTCAATCCGAGAACCGGACGCAAGCTATCAGAAACTATCCTCGATGACAAAGATCCCGTTACCAATGAGAACCTGCAGGTTCATATTCAGACTCTCAATATGCCGGTTGCTCTGCCGGATATCCTGTCGTGTGACGGCAAGTATGTGTATATGAGATCGCTACCGTTCGACCTGCAGGGTAAGCGCAAGTATGTATCTTATATACCTGTCAAAGAGCAACAAGGCGACGACTTGCACCTGTTCTGCCCCACGGGTTTTCTCGACGATTCCCTGTGGCACCGGACATACTGGGGTTACGGGCGGGCCTGGGCGTCGGGTGCAGGCGGCTACCATCAGGCCGGGCGAGTGATTCCCGCCGGTCGGCCGCTCGTGTACGATGATCAAACAGTCTACGGCTACGGCCGGCTCTGGCAGTATTACCGATGGTCAACGCCGCTCGAATTCCATCTTTTCGCCGCGAAAAAGCAGCCCGAAATCGTCAATGCGGGCATCGAGCGAAAAGCCGTCAAGAAAGCCGGCAAACGGGTCGGTTCACGAGAGATACCTGTTACCCGTTTTGTGCCGGACTGGTCAGACGATATTTCTGTACAGGTCAACTCGATGGTGCTGACAGACAATGCACTGTTTGTTGCCGGCCCGCCGGATGTCGCAAATGAAGAAGAATCCGTCAAGACACTGCTCGATCTCGAAACACAGAAGAAGCTTGCTGAGCAATCGGAAGCCTTTCAGGGTAATCGCGGCGCGTTGTTGGTAGCTGTGTCACGTGATGGCGGAAAAAAACTCGCTGCTTATGACCTCGACTTCGTACCGCGATTCGACGGTCTGATTGCAGCGAATGGCCGCCTCTATATGTCAACACTAAGTGGCGATGTGTTCTGCCTGGGTGACACTCAGGGTCAGCCTCTATCGCCTACCGAAAAGGTTGTTGTAACCGCCCGCGAATAGCAACCATAATTATACGTTTTCAGGAACAACGAATGGTGCTCGATACGGCCGAGTTAATAGCTTATCGGCATCTTCGTTTTCCACGAATTGTTCTTTTCTGGGATTGAACTTCAGCATCGGTCCGAGCTGATAGGTGTGCTTCGACAAATCAAGGCCCAGTGTTCCCTTAACAGTCTGCTGAATAGTCTCCCATGATTTGGCGACTTGGTCGTGCTTATCAAGCACGTCAGGCCGGGTGGTTCCGGAAACCTGCTGTCCCAGACGGTAAGAGATATTGCCCAGGTGACAGCATGCTGATGACAAGTGAGCATTAACAATGTTGGCGTGGAGGTCTCTTCGCTTGCGGGTGCGCATACAGTGAATGAAGTTTTCGAAGATGTCACCAGGCCCCATCTCGACATCGATGTCACCAATGTCTTCGCCCTCATCCGAGCCAGTCGGATAGAATTTTCCGCCCTTGATGACTCCTTCATCAAGGAAGAATTCGTTTGTCACTTTGGGCGGATACTTCTTACCATCCAGGCCAGCCCTGTCAACCAAACCGATTACTTCGAAAACAAGCAGTGGCCCACCGAAATCCATCACAGTTAGCTGGCAGTTCGGAGTTTGCGCCTGATCGGTATATGGCGGATGGCCCTCAGTTGAATTGACCCATCGCCCGCCCATGCTGATTACGCTGTTTGGGAGCCTGCCGCCGGGGATGGCCCATCGGGCGATATCCATCTGGTGCACGCCCTGATTGCCGATTTCGCCGTTTCCGAAGTCCCAGAACCAGTGCCAGTTGTAGTGGACAATGTTCTCATGGTAAGGCTGCTGCGGTGCCGGGCCAAGCCAGATATTAAAATCGAGATTCTCGGGTGGCTCTTTGTGCTCTTTAAATCCAATACTCCATCGACCCTGTCCGTTCTTGGAAGCCCAGGCCTTGGATACAAGCAGCTTGCCGTACTTGCCGCTTGCGACGGCGGCTACCTGTCTTGCCCAGCTCCTGCTGGAACGGCTTTGTGTGCCGTGCTGGACTATCCGTTTGTATTTGCGAGCGGCCTCGACGCACTTACGGCCTTCGAAAATATTATGACTGCACGGCTTCTCGACATAAACATCCTTACCAGCCTGACATGCCCATACCGTCGCGAGCGAATGCCAGTGATTGGTCGTGGCAATCGAAATCGCATCGATGTTTTTGTCCTCTAAAAGTTGGCGAATATCGACATAGGTATCGATTGGCTTATTGGCGTCTTTGAATGGTTTGGTACAACGATCCAGAATATTCCTGTCCACATCGCACAGCGCTGCAACCCGGACTCCAGACATATTGTCGAATGCCCTGATGTGCGAACCGCCACGTCCTCCAATGCCAACAGCTGCTACACGAATGTCATCGTTCGCCCCTCTGACGCGTGAAAACGGGCTGGCCATCACGAGACCGGCACCGGCGGCCATAGAACTTTTCATAAAATCTCGACGAGTGAAAACTTTCATGAATTAACTCCTTCCTCAAAAAATAACAAGGTTTGATGATTGTACAAATACCATTAATCTTCCTAATATTATTTTTAAGCAAGATAACCAAACGAGGATAAGCAAACGAAGGATAGATGGCAAGTTCAAAGTTAAAAAGTTAATAGGTAAGCGTTTATTTAAACAATAACCTCCTCAATTGTTCGTGCCACGATGTAATCCGGTAGCTTATTCAAGCCCGGTTTCTCTTCATAAGCAGAAATAATGCTTTTATCAGGAAAGACCCCAACTTCGCTTATGATCTCCTCAGCCAACATTCTTAATTGCTCATCTGTCAAATCCTCGCATGCTTTCACTCGTACGATTTCTAATAAAGAATGAAATTCGTTGGTGCTATCGTACCAGTTGAGTTGTAACTCAAGCTCTACCAATATATTAGAGCTTCTTCTGTCGTATAGATATTGAATCCCGATCGGATTGTAAGCCTCGATACGCTCATCTATAAACGCTAGGCAGGCATCGCGATAAGCTTTGTATTTTTCATCGTTAAAGCCCTCAAATCCGCGTTTTTCTATCTCTTCGGCCAGAAATTCATCGATTTTTGCTGACAAAATCTCTTTCTGGGCCTCCAGTTTTTCATACAAAGCTTCGTAATACGCCTTCAAAAGTACACTTGTTTCGCTCATTAGCTCTGCTCATACCCATATTCGGAAGGAAAAATGTAATTTTATGATGCAAACACAGAATTATAGCATTAAATATCCCAAATTCTACACAAAACCCGGAATAATCGGCTGTTTGCTTCAATCAGTTGGTAAAATCATGATTTTTCTTAAAACATACTCTATTTGGCGTTAATTGGCTTTGTTTTTTCAAATAGGGTTCTGTTAGACACAGATTTATGCTGATTGAGATTGATTTTAAATTTATAAAAGTTTTTACCTTTTCTTCATTACCTTTCTGATTCCTGTGTACTTTAATCTATTTTGTTAGGTATCATACGAACATTTATGCAAAATGTCTATCAAATTCTATGAAAATCTCCGTGAGACGGCACTGTCTTTTGGTATTAATGCTTGATTTTTGACAAAAAAGAGAGATTTTGGGAGGTAATATGGGCTTAATGGGAACTCAGATTGCTTTTAGCACAATGCCGACAATAGCAAAAACCAGGGCGAGATTCATTGATATTACGAAGGAATAAAACCACGGCCCCGGCTTTCCGGTCTCCTGCTGGGTGATTTTACGGTATTGATGGACGTATTTTATGATCATAACTCTGATGAACGGGTAGTTAATCTTAATGCCGCGTTTAGACAGCAACGAGGCGATTACAATTGAGGAAACGACGCCGGAAACGGCGCAAATTATCGCCAGTACGAGAAATAGATTGCTCATGCCCGTATCGCTTTCTTTTCAATCCGGCGGGATCCTGCGTAGAAAGAGTCACAAAAACAGAGTTTCGGCCAGCCTTTGGCCCGGTCGTTAAGGTAACGATTGATAAAAGCCTCAGTCTCGCTTTTTGCCTTATGGCCTAACTTGATTAAATCTTTCGCGTCCATGGTTCGAGTCTTTCGTTATTATTAATGTTTCATCAATTCTGTTCTTTTATAATATAGACGCTCGAGGAAGCCGTTTTGTTGAAAAAATCTTGTAAAATTTTCTCGATTTTATGGCGAAGAACATGGAATATGATTAAGCGTAAAGGATTTGAGTAGATGCGGTTTTGTGTACGGGATAAGAAACAGAGACGTGCAATTCTAAAAAACATTGAGTATAGGTGGGCATAAATTATGATCCACGATGCATTGACGTTTCCATTCAGGGGAATAGGAAGATATATGCTTGTCATAGGGGGCGTGTTGTCGTTGATGGTTTCGCTTGCTTCTTTCTTTCCGTTATTGGGAGCTATCATCGCCATTGGGGCATCGGGATACTTTGCCGCATATTCATTCAAGATTATTAATACAACAGCTATCGGCAAGGATCAGGCGTGTGACTGGCCGGATTTTCGTGACTTCTGGTCAGATCTGATTGCGCCATGGCTTTGCGTTCTTTCAGCCTTGTTTTTTTCCTTTGGACCATCATTAATTATCATTTATCTGACCGATCCGCCGGAGCATTTTCGAATCGCTCTATTAATCATAGGTTTTATTCATATGCCGATGGCTTATTTAAGCGTTGCGATACATCAAACAATGGGCGCGGCAGTCTGGGCAAATACAATCCCGGCCATTCAGCGATGTCTTAACCAGTATTTTATCCTGGTGCTTATTCTTGGTGTTTTGACAGTGCTCAACATTTTAGTGAAAAAAGCAGTATCAAGTGTTCCTGTAGCAGGATGGTTTATTAGCTTTTTTCTTTGGATGTATGCCCTGATGGTAAGTGCGAGAATTTTGGGCTTGTTCTATCGAGAAAACAGTGGTATATTTAAAGTTTGAACACTTAGGCAGGACCATTAGAGAATGGTATTGCGAAAGGTGAAATGATGTGGCGTAAGATTATCCTGACAGTCGTAGCGACAATTTATGTTTTTATAGCTGTGTTGGGCATTTATCTTGGGCGTCGAAAAGAACACCCGCAACAAATGACTCATCCACAAGCCGCGAGTATTGCAGGTTCAAGGGATATGGATGATCCTCAAATCTTCATAGAGAGAAATGGTCTGTGGTATCATCGGCATTATTGCCGCAAATTAGAAAAATCCCCAATACCAGCAAAGCTCAGCCAGGTCCGCGGATATTGCAGACCGTGTCCGAGGTGCAAGCCGCAGCAGTAATGTGGATAATTCCAAGCAAACAAGGGCTGACAGAATTTCAAAATGCCAGCCCTTTGACAATACTTATCTGACGACAGTCAAGATTGGGCATATCGTTTCTTTCTAATGTTGCTACGGCTTCACGGCTCGGTTATAGATACGGACGTCATCGATTAGGCCGGAGAAGTAGGTTCCGGGTTGCATCATTTTGCCGGTTCCAATGTACAAACCGCCATTTGAACCTTGCAGATTGACCTGAGTGTCCTCGGCCACCACAACGTCATCGACGTAGAGCATTCTCTTCGAACCGTCCCATACAAGACCTATGCGGTGCCAATTGCCATCAGTGATGATTGTATGGGACAGTAAAAGACCTGTGGAGCGACCGGTACTTTTCAACTCTGTTATTAAGTTACCTTGTGTATCCGCCATCAACCAGTTGGCCGAGCCTTGTTGCGACACAACGACCTGTCCGGGCGCACCACCTTTTATCCAGGCGAAAACACTGAACGGACTATCTGCCGGATCGATTATGGTGTTGGTGATAGCACAGTCATCTACACCATCCAACGTTAGTGCACCGCCGACCATGCCGCCATCCGGTTGCCAAACAGGTTCACCAATAATAAACGCATCATTCTCACCCGCACTGTCATAGGCGACAGTACCCTCAGCTTCGTCCAAAGCCCAGTGTGCTATCAATGTAGGATCATCAAAAGATTGTCCCCAGTAGCTCATCAAAAGCTCCAGGTCCAAAGCATCCACAACTCCATCGCCAAAAGTAGGAGCTACGTCAACTATTGGATCGTTCTGGCCCCATGATTCAATGAGTCTCAGGAGATCTTTAATGTCCACAATGCCGTCGCCGTTAAAATCAACGACGACGCGGGGACGAAAGACAGCAAGGCCGCCACCGTAGGTCCCAATCCACGTGCTTCCCTGCCCGTCGAATGCAAGACCGGTGGCAGTGCAATGAGGCAATCCGGAGTTCCACTCGTTGAACACCAACCAGTTCTCTCCATCGAACATCGCTACCCCGCCGGCTGTGGTATGCGCGCTGCACATCCCCATCCATAGGTTCTGCTGGGCATCGAGGGCAAGAGAAGTAACCATGTGCCATGTCAGTGGGGAATTGGATGTGTGATATACTGTCCAGTGCTCTCCGTCAAACTTTGCTAAGCCACCACCCTGAGGAGTATAGTCGTCACCAGTCCCAACCCAAAGATTCCCCTGGGCATCAAAGATTAAATCCCAGACGTCGTTGGATGTCAGGCCGGAATTTGCCTTGTTGTAAACTGTCCAGTTCTCCCCGTCAAATTTCGCCAAACCACCTGCCTCGGAACCACAAACCGGTTCAACTGTACCAATCCAAAGGTTCCCCAGGGCATCAAATGCAAGATCCCAGACAATGATATACGGCAGCCCGGAATTCGCCTTGTTGTACACCGTCCAGTTCTCCCCATCAAACTTCGCCAAGCCATTACCAGTCCCAATCCATAGGTTCCCCTGGTCATCAAAGGCAAGAGAAGAGACAAAGTTGAACGGCAGCCCGGAGTTGGAAGTGTTATACACGGTCCAGTTCTCCCCGTCAAACTTCGCCAAACCACCAAGACTAGGATTCAAGGGCACACCAGTCCCGATCCATAGGTTCCCCTGGCCGTCGAAGGCAAGAGCATGGATATTGTTGCAGGGCAGCCCGGAGTTAGAGGTGTAGTACGTCGTCCAGTTCTCCCCGTCGAACTTCGCCAAACCACCGGCTGAGGAACCAGGAGATAGTTCACCGCTGGCTATCCACAGGTTTCCCTGTGCATCAAAAACAAGGGGGCCGATCCTATCAAAGGGCAACTGAGAGTTAGAGACGTTATACGTCGTCCACTCCGTTGTCTGTGAGAATACCTCGACCGGCAGTGCAAACGTCCAAATGGCGATCATACCCGCTAGCATCAAGGCCGGTAAGCCTGAGTAAACATCGGATTTTATCTTACTTTTTGTTTTTTGCGTCTTCATTTTTGCTATCCTTTCTGGTTTGCGGTATAATGATTAATGCCTGCTTCCGGGCGCGCAAACTAACCGTCCGGACTATGGCTGGGCTGGTGGGTATGACGGCCAAGTCAAACGACTCGCCAGCCCTTGCAATTCAAATATCTAAGTCAGTTCACATGAACTATCTTCTGCGCTACCTTGATTCGACAGGTCCCAGGTAGCGATCAAGCCATGCGCGCACATCCTCTCGAATCTGCTTTCTAAATAGACCCAGGAGCCCATGCCCGCCGGGATACACCTGGTGTTTCTTGTGTGCTTCTGGAGTACCTAAGAATTCGTACATCGGCAATTGTGAGGTTACATAGGGAAAAACGAAGTCCGTTTCGCCGTTGACCATCAGAACGGGTGTCTTGGCCCGGGCAGTATAACTGACGGGGTCGAGAGTAGGTATCAGCGCCGTCACGTCCCCGGTAGGGAATCCTCCTGAAATCAAGACGGCCGCTTTGAATCGGTTTTCCACAGCCAGTATCCCGGGGCCGAATGAGGCCCCGGCACTCATACCGCAGTAGGCAATTCTTTCACTGTCGATATCATTGCGGGTTTCCAGGTAGTCGACCGATCTGCGTAAGTCCTTGACCATTTGGATGTACGCGTCTCTGAATGCTAAGGGGCGCTCATAGATGCTCCACACCTCGCCGGAGCCGCGTTCGTAGGTTTCCTTGTACACAGGAAACAACAGCGCCCGCCCACAAGTGAGGATAAGCTCCGTGGAATGCCTTTCCGGCAAGCCCTGAAATGACTTGCTATAGTAGGCACCGCTCCCCGGCCAATAGATGACTGCCTGATACGGAGGCTCAACGGATTTGGGCACAAAGAGATAGGCAATCATCCGATCACTATCGTAAGCGGCATCGAAGGTGATCTTCTCTTTTCTACGCCAGAAAGGCGACGGTTCGTCGATAAGCTCGACCTCGGGATTTAACGGCGTTGGGTCGTACTCGAACTGTTCCAGCATAACTTTGAACTCTTCGTCGGAACACGGCAAATCCGTTGAGTAGTCCTTCGCGGGAAGTTGTTCTATAGGCCTCAGAAGTACGTTCGCTATCGGTTCTTCTGAATCCGGGTATATGACACAACGAAATCCGTTGTCCGCGGCCCGATTCCA
>WOR8_10002394_pt1 | contig 18567 bp, 6 predicted proteins | sample DeeMarSeWOR38_10_FD_19890 | JGI IMG/M metagenome (IMG submission 19890)
GCCACGTATTCGTTGTAGGTTTATAGTCTATAGATGTCTTAGGATTTGTAAATTGCCCAACGAGCTTGCCTCCTATCAGGACTTTATAGGAAGACTCGCCATCAGTTTCGGTCATCGTGGTAAGTGTGATGTCATAAGAACCGGCCTTTCCACTAAATTTGGTCTCAGCGGCGGCTAACTTATCTTTATATTTACCTGGATCAATAGCCAGAGCATCATGACCATCATCCTTGTAAGCAGGTACGAATCCGTCCGCAGTGACAATCTCAAAATCTCTGATTGCCTTATAAATAATCGCTCCTTCCGCATTAGGTATCACCTCTGGTCGAGGGGGTTGCTCGGAAGCGATTGCCAGCTTACCGGAGCCCTTTATCATAAGCAGCCAGTCATTTTTATCTGGTGCATCGACTTCAATCTTTTGGCCGGCATTGATTGAGCCGGTGTTAACCAGACCATCTATGCCGTCGCTAGTTCTTGGATTGAACCAGCCATACATAAACTTACCCGTCGATACGTTCAGTTCGATTTTCCCGCCGTGCTTGAGATAGACCAGGTAAATCTCGCCGGGCTTACAAAGGACATAGTCGTTCGTATTTTCAGTCATCTCATCTTCACACTTCATGTCCCAGAATGGAATTTCGTACTTTTTGAAGAAGTCCAGCGCATAACTGCATTGTGTCCAGACCTTCTCGCGCGTACGCCAATCCTGGCATGTCAGGTCACTATGAGGATGTTGGTAACCGAAATACCATTCGACGCCTGCGCCGCCGGCCATAATATTACCCCACAAGCCGTTTTTGCGAGCATTGTCGCGGGTTGGATCCTCAGCGTCAGTAATCAATCCATGACTGGCATCACCCGGCTCATCACATGCAACTACCCAGGCTTTGCCCGCTTTCACCGAACGATTAATATAGTTCTTTGTCTGATCATGGACTTGGCTGAAGTCCGGCTTATTCGTCTGTAGCGAAAATCCTGTAAGTTTCGAATTGTTACCAAGTAGATCATAATGATCTTCCCCGTTGTGAATCACTATATTGTGTCGATAAGGATCATGGTCATGAAAATATTGTGCCATTGCCTGTTTCTGTGCAGTGTTTTGGCCTTTGACATTACCCCAGCTTCCGATTTCTTCACCGAGATTCCAATTCAGTGCCAGATGATGGCTGAATCGCGCTATCAATTCACGGTAATAAAATTTTCGCTCAATACCTGTGTTACCATTATCCAACAGCTTTTGGTTCTCAGCTTCCTGAGTTTTGAAGTGCAGATACATACCGAGCCTTGTGCCATGCTCGAAAATTATCTCCCATTGGTCGAGACGTGAGCAGTCCATCCGGAGCCGTTCATCATATGTAGTGTATGGGAATACATTCTGATCGTCACCAATGATATTCAAAGTCAGAAAAGAGAAAACATTCATTCCTTTGGAAGATAAATAATTTATAGCACCAATGATACCTTTGCCTTTGTCACCTTGCCAGGTCGGATCGCCTGGTTTCCAATCCTTAATATGCGGGGCCCAATCTTTAATAAAATTGTCTTTGTGGCCGTCAGTCTTAAAATCGCCGTCGAAATCCTCGTATGCGAGAAAATTTTCAGGAGCATCTGCCCCGCATTTCAGGAAGTATTCCCCAGTCTCGGCAAAACGAAGATGATGCTTGCCGACATATTTCAGCAGGCCTTTGCCTCGCAAATCTCTTCCTGTTTTATCCGTTGGGGCGATGTTAAAAGTGCCGCTCTGACCATCCATGAAGCCTGCACTCTGACCGGCATTCTCCTCTTCACTGACAGCAATATTTGTCCCTTTTCTAAACGAAACGCTGTATCTCCATGTGCCTACCTGATCAGGTGCGAAATGGACGCGCCATTTGTTGCCGGAATCAGCACTGGTGTTTGCTGCGTTGCCGTCCGCGGCATAATAACCAGGCACAGTATACGATTTGCCACTGCCTTGATGCTCGAAGGTAACATTCAGACGGTAATACAGAAACGGATTGAGGTCGGCCGCCTCACTTGTTTGAGGTCCATTGAACGTCATAGTCACTTTATGCCACTTTTTCAATTCTCCGCTGATTTGTGCACCAGAGACAGTCTGATTATATATAGCTGCCAACAGTATGAAACGTATAACACTTCCTAAAATTTTCAAATGCTTAACCATGCGAAACTCCTTACCTGAAAAGATGAATAATTTTACAATTTCGGGGTACTATACTATTTATATCCTACAATGCAAGGAGCTTATTTTTATAATGCCATGGCTTGATTAAGCATTCTGATTAGAGGAAATGTATCTTTTTAAAAATATAAAGGCCCACACCCAAAAACCTGATGTAGGCCCTTTTTTTTGCTAAATGTACTATTTAAAGCTATTGTTCATTCATAATCATTTCTATCTCAGCCTGTGACAAAACCTCATTGTAAATTCGGATATCGTCCAGGAGACCTTTATAACGCTCGTTGTCGCCCCTTCCAGGTCGGTGGGCGAATAAAACCGTACCACCAGCCCAGTCATCGTCCGCATTATCAGCAGCAATGTCGAATTCCCCATTGATGTAAATCTCCATCCGGCCCGGATTCTCTGCCGTACCAAGCACTGAAGTCATAGCAACGAACGTCCATTCGCCTTCGGCAGGTGTAACGGTACTTTGAGGATAGGTTCCGCCGCTTTGATAAAAGTTATTGCCGAGAAGACCTGAATCAGGCTGCATTACAACTTCCCAATTATCCCCCGCAGAGATCACACGTTTGTATGCGGGTGTAGTTGTGAAGTCAACTTCCGGATTCATCCAGAAAGTAATTGTCATACTCTTTAAATCTGCTGTTGAAAAATCAGCAACCTCAACATCAGATGTGTCGTCGAAAGAAAGTGCATTTTCGAGCACACCAGCGGCTGTCACAGCGCCGTTTATTACGCCGTCCTTGCCTCCGACTGAATCGACAGCAATTGTGGCTCCTCCAGTAGTATCCTCATCCAGTGTCCAGTGGTGTGCTAATGAGCTTGGATACAAACGGATATCGTCGATGAACATTTTACCCGTACCACCGGTGCTCGGGCTCAACTTGCTGCCTATGCCGATCTTTAGCTTCTGGACATTGGTCAGGTCCACGCCCTGGCTGGCTGCTTCGCTCAGTATAACCTTCCATGACGTCCAGGTTGAGGTAATGGTCGCGTTACTCCCATCAGGATTGGTAATGACAGCAGAATTGCCCGCGCTGTCTTCGATGATCACATACATTTCCTCGCTGGAATTGGTCGGCATCCCGATATCCAGGACTTTTTCCAGCGGACCCGGCTGGTCCACGGTCCCCTCGATAGAGACATCCTTGAATACCGAAGTATTAATCAAAACGCTATCTTCGGGCTGATCCGCAGCCACAGCCATACCTATGTAAATGGTCTGGGCCATGGGCACGGTCACAGGATCACCGACCTCCTCCCAGCTTTGGCCGTCACTGGAGTGTTCTGCAGTAAATACATCACCTTCACGTTTCAGACGCATCCAATGCGGAATCACCAGGGTCGCTGGGAACTGCGGCACCTGAGGTCCGTCCTGAACGGTAACATCTGCTGTGACACGTGATCTAACGAAAACCTGACCTGCTGCGCGTAAAGCGTGCATTACCATAACTGATCCCGGATCCAGCGTCTCGCGGAACATAATCCCGGAGTGGGTGTCATCCGAAAAACGTGTTATCTGTGTAAGCCTGACAGTCAAGGTGCTGTCACCGGTCATTTGCTTATATACAAATCGGAAGCTGTCAGCTTCATCGTCAATGCCCTCACCGAAGCCTCCTATTATATAGGTTCCGGTATCGGAATTATAGCTGAATTCGCCTGGAGGTGTATCAGCCCGGAATGATAGTTGCAAAGTTGACAAAGTCTGACCAAAAGCTTCAGTCCAATCCTGGGGAACGCCGAAGTCGCGATGGGCCTCGGATAGGAACTGTTGCTCGGCGTTGTTGTACACTAACGGCATTGACTGCCGGCCGCCATTTACAATATTCAACTCGGCAATCGGCGGCGGCCAATTACCAACTTCAGCTCCTGTTCCATTGCCCGGATTGCCTGGTGCAGGATCTTCGTAGCCTATACCATCTATCCAGGTTCTCCAGAGTTCGTTGGGTGCAATGTCTGTATAGTTCTCAAAATCGTCAACTACAACTACCTGGGCAGTTGTGAAATTCCACACAATGCCCTTAGTGGTGCTACCACCGATAACTTCGTCTACTCGCCAGTAATAAGTCGTATTCAAATCAAGACCTTCTAAAAGGTACGAAGCATCGACCTGCTGTCCTTTGTAGATATCAGCAGTACTCGTATTTGCTGCTTCTACAACCGCAGCATCCGTACCGACATAGACATCATGTCCGGCGCTACTGCTTATTGGTATCCACATCAAACGCGGAGCCTGCGAGACTTCATTAGCACCATTAACAGGCGAGATTATTTCCGCTCTTAAGATGGAGCTTAGCATCACCGATGGGATTATCTGTTGTGTGATACGAGAGCTTCGCCAAAGAAGGTGTAACTCGGAATCGCCACCTTGCTGGAAGTACTCTATGCGAATCGAATAAGTCCCTTCTTCCAAATCGAGAGTAGTAAGGGCATCTCGTGCACTGTGAGTACCCCAGTCTTCAATGACTTCGGTACCATCAAGAAATACTCTTACTCCATCATTGCTGTTGGCGATAATTGTATAAGTATCTGTGGCCGGGATGGTCAGAGTACCCCGCCAGCGAGCTGTGAAGGCTTCACGGTCTATGCCTGGATCCGGACTCTCTGTATTCCAGTCGAAGTCAATAACAGGGTCCTCCCGTGTCAGAGTTGGGTCACTAACAAGATTATCCGCACCCTGGATATACTCTCCGTTTAATCCACCTTGACCTGCGGGTATGGTTGTGAAACTCCAAATGTCACCCTTGATAACGTTCGTTCCGTCAGATGCATCTACACGCCAGTAGTAGGTGGTATCGTTCTGTAGACCACCCGGATCGTAGCTTTTCTCGATAACATTTACACCACCGACGTCATTGGCAATGTCATCCTGATTCTCGCTCAGATAGACTGTATGCTGTATCGCATCGGCTCCTGGACTCCAACTGACAACCACATCCAACGGCACCATCAAAGCAGTCTCTATAGGTGAAGGATCATGTGCGGATTCCGGACTTGCTGGTACGCCTTTAGTCGCGAAGAATCCGGATGGATCCATGCCTCCATTAATGTACAACAGGCCCAAAATCACTGATTCGTTGGTTAGGGGATTGCCATTTTCGTCTTTCAGGTCTGTGACTTTGAAAGCGATACCACCAAGTGTCTGGCCGCCGTTGAAACTCTGGCCGCTTAGGGCGATATCCGGCTCATCGGCAGCGCTTGGAAGCCACGTGGATGCGGGCACAACCACGGGCTCACCTAATATCTCGGTACCACCGGGACCCGGCAGAATAGGCTGGACCGTGAACTCGTCATTGCGGCCATACTCAAACAGAAAGAAGTCGTACAAATCCCCGTTAGTGTCCTGCCATGTCGTTGATCCACCCCATTTTCTAAGATACATCTTGGGATCCGACTGACCGCTACGAGGTAGGCCGCTTTCCAGATCAAAATCCTGGACGTCTCCCGGATTATCATGTCCGCCCGGATCGATCGAGATCTCTTGCATTGTGATTTCTTCGGCCACCACGATGTCCTCAAGCGGGATATTCGCGTCAATAAAGGTGAAACCTCTGAATAAATAAGGTGGGTTTCCATCTATTTGCACAACTGTGGGATTACCGACCGAACCATCAGGACCTTCCACCAACACATCCCAGTCGGACATACCATAGAATTCCGCCTGAGTCGGTACGGCCAAGAGTACCATGACCGATACCATAAGACCAATTAATATTGTTCTGGACATAGCCATCCTCCAATATAAATAGTGTGATATTTTAGCCGGGATTCGCGGGATACGACACATCGCGATACTCCCATATTTTCTATATTTTTATAGTACCAAATTCAAAAAGGAATTTCCACTCTTTTCCGTTTATGGGGATTTCACAAACGTGAGCTTTAATTATTGTCAACAAATTCCGCTGGCAGACCAAAATCATACACCGTAAGCTCAAGGGGGCGCATCTTGCCGGAATGGCCGTCTACAAACATGCAGTTAATCCATTTTTTATGGCGATCACGTGCCACTCGTCGAGAACTGTCAGGGGCTGACGGCAGATGATTTTTGTTCCAGACATCTAGCGACTGCATTTTAACTTTCATCACATCAGGGGGATCTTCCTTGCGTATGATTTTAATATGTTGATCTTCATACTCAGGAATGTACTCGTAGTCGGCCATATAAACCGTACTTGAATGGCGAGGAAAATCATCCATCTTGGAGAATCCGAAGCACTCGGCGTTAGAACCCTTTAAGTCAAAGGCGTTAGTGCAATAGTCAACTGTTTGTTCTTTTAGCGGGTAGCTCGGACAATCGAATATCTCAACCTCATAATATTCTACGAGATCATCAAGACTATTGGTAATTGAGCCTAAATAGGGCATGAAAAGAACAGGCCATCTCATTTCTACATTGTTATATATTGCAATTCCCGGTCGTACTTCCGCCCTTGGAACCAAATAATCGTAATCACCTGCGTAAGCATGCATTGCCAGGCCGATTTGCTTGAGATTGGCCTGGCATCGAGTCTGTTTCGCCTGTTCTTTGACCCTTTGTAATGCAGGCATCAGAATCGAAAGAAGTAATGCTATAATAGCTATTACAACCAGTAATTCAATTAGCGTGAATCCACTGACATTTTTCTTGGGAAACATAATCAACTCCGATGTTTATTAATTACCACTACCCCTTTGGTTTAAATATATTCTTCATGAAACATTAAATAAAATTATAACGAATTTGGATTTTATTGAGCAACATAAAAAAATTCTGTGGAATATTCTTAAAACAAAAATCCCTTGTTGTGAGTGGGAAAAGAGGACCTTTTGCGAAATCTGGTATATTCATATCATTTCTTTTGAAAGCTTTTCTCATAGCAAAAATTGTCAATGGTCTAATGCTGTACTTATATTTAGTATTATTTCTATATTGATACTTAGAAACAATCTGTCCAACGCCATATAATAAGTCGATACAATTAAGATGGGTCAATTAGGCAAAGGCAAACGGTTGTGTCGCTCCATCGAAACAGACGATAGTCATAGATTTCGCACTGTAAAGGGGAGAACGATTTTGAAGGGGATTAATAGTACCTTGCTTTAATGTGCAATTAATAGTATCCTCATATCCGATGCTTGCGATGACAGCAGCCCGTTTGGGCGAGCCAGAAAAACAGTCGATGTTCTGTTTATCTAATAGCAGAAGTACTGCTACCTGGCCAGTTGGTATAATTACCAGTCGGTCCGGCTGCCTTTATATTCACCGGGAAAGGGAGGATTGCTCTCGGCGGTTGTTATGATGGCCACGGGATGGGACGTCTATCCTGAGCGTTTTGTGTTAGGTATCCAGGACAATGGAAAATATAATGTATGATGGGAAGGGCTACAATGCATGCCCTGAGTAATAATGAAGAAGACACAAATTGGATTAATGAGTGAGTTTGTCCTGCTGGTTTTATTGTTCGGTTGTAGCGCGGAATTGTGTGCAGCCGAAACGCCGCTGCGACTGGCTATTATTGGTGACTCGACGGTCTGTGAATATCCCGCGGACTATGCCTGTCGGGGATGGGGACATTATATCCATGACTATTTTAAAGACACGGTACGTGTTATCAATCTCGCCAAAAGCGGCAGAAGCACTAAAACATTCATAAACGAGGGCCTTTGGGGCAAGACGCTGGAGGAAAAACCCAACTTTTTACTTATCCAGTTCGGCCATAATGATTCACACAGCCCGGACAGGCCGGAATCGACCGATGCCAAGACGGATTTCCGAGAATATCTCCGGCAATACATTGACGAAGCGCGGGCTATTGGCACAAAGCCTATTCTCGTGACACCGGTACAGCGGCGCACGTATGACTCCAACGGTAAACTTAATAACACGCTGGTTATCTATGCCGATGCGATGAAAGTTATCGCTGCCGAGAAGAAAGTGGCCCTGATTGATCTTAATGCTTCGAGTGGCAAGCTATATGAACAATTGGGGCCGTCTGCGAACGATGTTGTTGCTAATGCTCCTGATGATCGTACTCATTTCAATGAAAATGGCGCCCGCATGATGGCACATCTGGTTATGCAGGAGCTTATACAGGCCGAACCACGACTAGCAAAGGAACTGATGCCGGATGGGCCGGCAGAATTAGGCAGGATTGCAGATAAGCCGCTATTCCGCGATCCTGTGCATGATGGAGCCGCCGATCCCGTGCTTTGCTGGAACAGGACTGAAAAGAAATGGTTTATGTTCTATACCAATCGAAGAGCAAATGTTCCGGATACGCCGGGCGTCTCATGGGTTCACGGAACAAAAATAGGCATAGCTGAGTCTTTGGATGCCGGTGCAACCTGGAAATATCGGGGCACGACAAACATCGATTATGGTCATGGTGATTACAGCTATTGGGCGCCGGAAGTGATTGAGTATGATGGAACATATCACATGTATCTGACTTTCGTACCGGGGATGCACACCGACTGGTCGGGTACGCGAGACATAGTCCATTTGACAAGTAAGGATCTGTTGAACTGGAAAAACCAATCCGTTCTTAAGCTCTCTTCCAACAGAGTAATTGACGCCTGCATAATACGGCTACCAAACGGCACGTGGCGAATGTGGTACAACAACGAGGTCGACAGAAAATCGATCTACTACGCCGACAGTCCCGACCTGTACGAATGGGATGACAAGGGCAAGGCGATGGGTGAGCGCCCCGGCGAAGGCCCCAAGGTCTTCCGCTGGAAGGGCTACTACTGGATGGTCGTTGATGTTTGGAATGGTCTGGGTATCTATAAATCACAGGATCGCCTGAAGTGGACTAGGCAGGTTAATAATCTGCTTCGAGATCCCGGGCATGGCCCCGATGACAAAGTCAAAGGTGGCCATCCGGATGTGGTTATTTCCGGCAATCGCGCTTATTTATTTTATTTCACTCACCCCGGCAGGCAAAAGCCGATTGAGAAAGAGGACACCTTCGAACAGAGACGCAGCTCGATTCAGGTTGTCGAGTTAAAATATAAGGATGGATGGCTTGAGTGTAATCGAGACAAACCAACTTATGTAAATCTGAAACCGGCAAATGGCACCGCTAAATGAGCATATAAGCGGAATTCTTGCCGGAAAACTTAAAGGTAGGCAGGTCGTACAAAGCTTTATTGATGGGGTATAAACAAAAGCTGTACCAGAGTGACACTATAACACTAAAATGGTCCAATTTTTGTCTCTCGACAACCACAGTCAATATACAATCCGAAATCCCCTTATCTCTCTATTTCCAAAAAATCCGTGACTCCATAAGCTCGTATGTGCGAACGAGTTATTCAATAGGCAGAAAATTGCGATAAATATTCAACGAATACTACCAAAATTGAATAGTCGGTGGCTAACATAAGCTGCCAATTCATTCATAAAGAGACAATCGAGACCTAAATCGAATCAATTCAACTTAGGACCCGAAATGCTACACCTGCTGTTTTAATCTGGTAACGACATCATTTACTATTCAGCAGAGCCTCTAGGCCTATACAGCCGGATGTCATCGAAGTACATCTTGCCGGAGCCGCCGGGGATTATCATGTTGCCCTGGGTGCCAAAACCAATAGCAATACTGTCAACATCGGTTAGAACCAAGCCCTGATTTTCAAGATCCCTCAAGGCAATAATCCACTCTGTCCAGTTCTCTGTCTGTGTTGCGTTAGGATTATCATTGTATATAACAACAGGCTCACCAACGCTGTTAGCCACTGCCACGTACATAGGCTCGGCATCATTGCTGAGCATGGTAGTACCAATGACCTCTTCCGTCCAACTCGGGTGTCTAATCGAGCCGGTTATCTCGACATCCGAGAATTGTGCTGTGCAAATTGAATTAATGCTATGGCTGGTCAGTGCTAAGCCTATATACACTTCAGCCGGCATTACAATATACTGTGGATTCCATGCCATCTCCTGCCAGGTGACGCCGTCGCTGGAGTAATAACCTCTAAAGCTGTGGTCAGCGCTGTTACGTTCTATTTTGATCCAGTAAGGTGCTGTGATCGACCATTCCTCATCTGTTGCTACGCCGCTGTCGCTGCTGTGGTCCGCGCCAAGAGTCGGCCTGCTCTGGAATCTGCATCCGGCACCGGGCGTGATGTATAATGCGGCGAATGGTGAACCCGGATCCAGTGTACGACGTATCATCACCCCGGCCTTAGCCCACATATGCGTATTCTCGATGCTGAGCACCTGGGCCTGGATCGAGCCTGATCCGTTAAGCTGTTTGTAGACGTAACGGAACTGGTCAGACGTGCCGGCAATATCCGCGCCTGAGGCGGTCATCGTATAGGTTCCAGCAGGTTCTTCTTTAAAGCCCGCCGCATAGCCCCTGAACCATAGCGACAATTCCGTAACGCCTTGCTCAGTCCAGTCACGCGGGTAACTTAACGATATTTGTGCTTCTGAATACTTGGCAAAGCCCTGTTTGTCATTTTTATAGAAATACGGCATCGACTGGTCACCACTATGGACGATAGTTTCCTCAGTATATGTATTTGTTGCTCCATCGCCTACGGCAGAACCGGTGCCATTGCCACCGTAAGCAGGTATATCACCCCAGGCGGCGTGGCCGAGACCATCTTTCCATGCATGCCAAATCTGGTTATCGCCGATGTCGTAGTGCTCAAAATTATCAACAAGGATGAAGTCTGCGACTGTAAATTGCCAGACTCTGCCTTTGCTTATCGTTCCATCTGAGTTGTACTCATCGATTCGCCAGTAATAAGGTCCTGTGCCCCATTCAACACCTTCAGGGGGAGTGTAGTTCGTATCAGTCTGACGTTGCCGGTATATACCGGTCGTATCGGATGCATCAACATTAGTAACAGCCTCTTTATCAGTACCGAGGTACACATCATGCTGGTCTGCCCATTCTCCTGGTGACCAGCTAAGAGGTAACGCACGCTTTAAGTCAGGTGTTGAACCATTCGCTGGACTTGGATTCCAGGCAAGACTCGACTCGCCTCTCATGACCTTCTTTATTTCATCTGCGGTGAGAGCTTTACTATAAATGTGGACATCGTCAATAAGACCCTTCCACGCGCCGGTGGCACCCGGCTCTCCGCCCTTACCGACTATCAATTTCGAGCAGCCTATTATTGTGCAGCCCTCTTCATTGGGAGGATCATTAAACGTTGGTGTATTTTCTTTGCCATCTATGTAGAATCTTACTATATCTCCACTTTTCCACGTCATCGAAACGTGTTGCCAGTCTGTGCTCTGGACGTAGCTGGAGCTTTCTAAACGCTGTGCCATGACTGGTTGTGCTGATCTGACTACCATTTTAAAACAATTAACGCCTCCGCCGGCGTAACCGGCACTGTCATAACGCATTGCGATTCCATAATCGTCACGACGAGAAGGTTCCTCGCTGTTGAGGAAGCCCCGGTTTGTACCAGTCTGGTCGGCCTTGATCCACATGCAGACTGTCACGGCACCTAAACCATTTATATATGCTCCTGCACCTTCATCAACTATGTAGTCACCGGTTGTACCCTCAAAGTAAAATGCCTCACCTATCTGGCCATACGGTTCCAATGTTGTCCCATTAACAACACCATGATGGTCATAACCGGAGTAATCAAAGGCAATGTTTTCTGGACCTTCGTCAAGCTTCCAAAGGCAAATAAGGTTAGGATCATCAATTGGTATAATGGGAATTGTTGAGAAACTCCAGACTTCACCTGTATGTGTAGTCTGGCCATCGTACTCATCAATCCGCCAGTAATAAGTCTTTCCTTTCTCAAAAAAATCCGGTTCAAAGGATGGAGTTGTCTTACGACCCATGTACTCGAATGAGTCTATGGTGGCATTCCTTACAGCATCTTCATCAGTACCGAGGTACACACGGTGCAACATGGCACCAACTCCGGCAGTCCAGCTAAGTGTAGCTCTCGTATCCACCATTGTGGCAACATCAGGTGGATCAGGATCATAAGCAGTCTGGACCGCGATCTTAAAGCTCCATACATCGCCTTCCCATGGACTTTCCGGATGGTCTTCATTGATCTCATCGATCCGCCAGTAGTAAGTCGTGTTGGGGACAAGACCGTCCGGATACGCATATCCGGGAAAGCCGGCAATAAAAGATGCTTCCGTCTCATTGCCCTGATATGTATCAGCCGAGCCGTTTTTGACATCATTAAAATTGGTGCCGAAGTACACATCATGTGAAACTGCGGCATCTCCTTTGGACCAGCTAAGATGCACCCATGTGTCCGGATGTATAGACCCATCATCCGGACTTGGGCCATAAGCCTTGAACATTTCAAGACGTGTGATGTGGATAAAAACGAGACCGGTTTTGACGGCACCGAACGCCGGCCGGATGGTTAAACGGCCATCTCTTACAAGAGTAATCAAATTGAATTCGTCAAGTCTACTCCGGCCATCCGGGTCCTCCAGAATGTTTCCTTCCACATCCATATTACTCACATGGTCATCGTAATATGCATCACCGCAGACCAGAAATATATCGTAGTAACCGTTGGGTAATTCGATTTCCCACGTTCTGTTTACCGGATCCTGCATCTCGATATTGGTGTCGTAACGCTGCTCTGAGTGAGTGCCGGCGCGATCATGGGCGGTAGCTGTTGTGTCATTGTCCCAGCCATAGATGTAGCCATTGCCACGGTCGCCGAACATATAGCCGTAGTCAGGCAAATACCCTTCAGGGATTTCATAACCTTCTAACTGGAAGTTGATTTGGATCGGCTCATTGGCAGTGAGCACACCTACTTGGACGAAAACCGACAACAACATCAAAAGCATCAATTTTCTATACATAATAATCCTCCTTTAAAAAGTTGAAAGATGGACAATAGCTGTAATGTACACAGAAAACCTACAACGATTGTCACCTTCACGATACATTTCCATGTCCGCTCGTAACAAGGCTTTACGACTTGATTTTACCTCCTTCCTTCCAAAGCTTGATAATAATTGCTAATTGAATAGAGAAATCTGAAATAGATTATTAACATTTTGTCTACAAGGCTGATTGCTCATAGATGCTAACAACTTAGTTTATACCAGATTATGTGCTTTGACGTCAAGAAAAATCTCCTGATAAAAGTGTTCTTTAGATTCAAATAACACTGTTACAGGCTCTTGATTGAGATCGAGCCGTCAATCATTACCGATACACCTATTCACGCAGCTCGCCTACTATACACGCAAGTTTGTCCGACTGTGCACATCTTTTACCGTCAGCAAAAATATAAAAACCTTTACCCCTGCCGTATTTCTCGCCGGTCCTATCCCAAAGGATCGTAAGCAAGCGTCCATGATAGAGTACGTTATCAAGACAGAACCAGTCCCACGTATCGGCAGGTAATAAAGGATCAACCACAACTGTATTGTTCTGCCGAGGTACAAGTCCTGCAATTCCCGTAATCACCAGATCACAGAAAGTCGAATGGTTATAATACCGGCTCCGGTCCGAATCGGGCTTGAGCCAAGTACCGTCTATTTCATCAAGATATTCCCCGATATAAGGTTTGCCTTTGTAATTATGAGACCGGGCGTATGTTACAAGAGCGTCGAAGTAGTCTGATTTGCTTACATACTGTTGCTCATAGTTTCGCAGAACGTTTGCCAGTGCAACCAGAGTCTGGCTTGTTGCATAAGGCCAAACGGCGCCATCCCACTCACACGTTCCGACGCCGTGACTTCTAAAATCAGGGTGTCTGCGTTCGGCGGTTGTGATTCCCATAGGTGCCTTAAATCCTGCCGGCTCTGTAAGCTGTAGCCATGCCTGCTCATAGCCCGATTCCGGCAGATTAAAGTACCAGGGGATAAATCCGATCTCCTCCCGAACATCCGCAAGCTCTCCATTCGGATGGCGTACCTTAAAAAACTTCGCATCCTGATCCCAAAACAGTTCGTTCATTAGGGATTTGAGTTTTTCTGCCTTTTTAGAATATTCAGCAGCGATATCTTTTCTGCCTGTCAATTCCGCCACTTTTGATATCGCAACAGCATTGGCGTACATGTAGCTGTTCAAAGGAGGCCTGGCGTTCTTGACGTTGCGTGAGCCGCTGATCGATTCTTCCATACCATCGCGCACATCATATTGCCAGAACAGACCGTTCTCCAGACCGCGTTCTTTTTCCCATGCTTCATAATCGCTTAAGAAACCGTTCAGCAAACCGGTGAAAAACGCCTTGTCCTGGTTTACCAGGTACCTACGGTATAGCGACCACGTTCCCCAGTTGCTATACTTATGTAAATGTGGCTGCAAACCACCCTTGTGACAAGTATACCAAAACCGGGCGTAATCATCAATATATCGCTTGTCATGCAGCCATGTGCCTTCATAGATATGATGTCCTAGCGCGCAGCTTATCGTATTGTACTTGCCGCTATGACTGACCTTATCGAGGAATTCTGTGAAAACGAAACCATCCGGCGTCTTCTTGAGATGCTTACGAAAAGTCCACCATCGAAAGTAGTAAATTTGCTCGAAGTTTTTGTCAGGGCATTCAAAAAATGGAATATTCTCAAGCAGCCATTCCCATGAATTGTTATTGGGAATTAAGTTGACGATGTTCTCTTGTTCCATAGTGTTAAAAAAATCAATGTGATGTTCAAATTCATCCGGATTGAGTATAAACATCGTTGTATTCGGATGTGAATTTTCCAGGGGCATCCAGACTGTCATCTCGGAATCGCCCCGATTGCCCCATACATAATATGGAATCAAACGAACATTAATTTCTTCCGACTTTTTCGGAGATATCTTACGATAAAGGATTTTGTCCCATTTCACTGCATTAAAGACACTAGCCTTCCCTTGCAGGATAGTTATTCCTCCAAGTAAATCCGCAACATACTGTCTTTGAAGCTTCGCCAAGGGAGAAATCGTCACATCTTCTATTGCGACATCTTTCGGTAGATCGGCCGATTCGAGGCAGTACACAATCGGACCGCGGCGGACCGCAGCTTGGTTCCGCGTCTCCTCGACCATCGGGTGTGCTTCAAGTAATTGCGCTGACATTGACAGAACAAGCTCGATTCGATCACCAGCCAACCATGTGCGTCTGATTTCGAAATACTGTTCCGATTTCAATTCACAGCCAACCATTTTATCATTGACCATTACATGCGCATCCTTGGCCCAGCCGGGAATCCGCATAAAAAATGAGATTTCCCTTTGTGGCGTATTCTCCATGGCAATACGAATCAAACCCTCCCATGGGTAATCAGTTTGTTGTCTCAATTTGACAGGTGTGCCGTCGGATAGATGTGTGTCGAGCACATTGCTGCCGTACAAGTTGATCCATATACCCTCATCCGACATGCTGTATGCATAAGCAGAAACTTCGGCAATAGTACGCACTATGTTTGGCGGACAGCAAAAACAACTTATGTAAGGCTCACGTTTCCGTGACCAGCGTAATTCGAAAGGCAGTTCGTTTATCCGCCGGAGAGGATTCGTATAGAAAAATTTCTTGCCGTCGAGACTAATGGATCCCAGGATACTGTTGTAGAGTGACAGCTCAAGCAAATCGGCGAATCGAGCTTGAGCTGTAATTGCCAGCATGCGCCAGTTCCATAACGCGAAGCCGACTGCAGCGCATGATTCGTTGTAGGCTGTAACATTGGGCAGTTCGTACGCTCTGCCATAGGCCTGATGCACGAGCTGGATAGATGAATGGGACTGTGATCCATCCGGAGAAGCGCCATCGTAGAGCGAGCCAGTAGCTCCCGTGACATACATCTTACGATAGGCAACATCCTGCCAGATTTTCTCCAGGGCGTTGAGAAGAGATTTATCACCAGTTTCAGCATACACATCAGCGACACCGGCATAAAGATAGTTTGCCCTGACTGAATGGCCGACGGCCTGTGTTTGCTGTCGGAAAGGAATCCTGTCCTGATTGTGGTCCGTGCCGTCCTCGATCAGGTCGCGAATTTCAATTAGTCCTCTTGCCAATTCGAGATATCGCGGATCGCCAACTGTCCTGTACAGTTCCGTAACACCCATGTAATGAGAAGGACAGATGGCGTTGTTCGCCAGATTTTGAGGGGACTCCGTATAGGTTTTGTAAAGAAAATCCGCCGCCTTTTTGGCAATATTCAAAAGGCTATTTTTGCCGGTGGAGCGATAATGAATACAAGCACAGGTCATCAAATGACCCATGTTGTAGGTCTCAAAGTCGAGCCGATTCTTGAATTCACCAGTTTGAGAGACCTGTTGCCGCTGAGATATGATTACCGGTGTATGAATATATCCATCCTCACGTTGCGCTTTGCCGATGACTTCGATGATTCGATCCATCTGCCGGTTCAGTTTTTCATCTTTGGTCGTGGCATATACAAATGAAGCCGCTTCAAGCCATTTATAAAAGTCGCCGTCGTGCCATTTTGGTCCTCTGTGCTTACCATCTTTAAGACCCGCCGCCACCAGGAAGTTATCATACGCGTGGCTGATGTTTGGATCCTGTAAGAGACGCCACATATTAGGGATTACGATTTCATCACACCATCTTAACCTGTCGGCCCAGAATCCATGCGTCCAGTGTACAGAATCGATATCAATGCTCCGAAGTTTTACGTAGGGACTCTCCAAGGTGTCTGTGATTCCTTTGCCTGCTCCGTCGACAATACCAGCCAGGCAAAAAATTATGAGCAATAAAGGATTAAATAATGCTTTAGTCATGATTTTTTTCAAATCCTGGTATTCATTTTAAGCGACTATCTGCAACCGATTTCAGCGCAGTAAACTTTTGTTGTTCTCGGGCTTGCGGTAATCAATGTATTGTTTGGGATCGGTGCCGTTTAGACATTCTTCGACATTCGTGTAACCATCATTATCAGCGTCTTCAGCACCATCCGAAGAATCGTTCCATCTCAAACCGAATTTCTTTTCCCAACTGTCCGGCATTCCATCATGGTCGCTGTCAGCAGGCGCCGCTGTAGATTTGTACTGCGGCCAACCTCCCACATCGGACGGGACATCGATTATCCCGTTCTTATAGCTTGGTTTACCTGTGCGAACGATATTGATAATCCGTGCATCAACAGAATCACGCTTAGGCAGCGTGGCACCGGCTCCCGAAAGGACGAGTTCATAAGCTTCTTCGGCGCTCTGCTGAGTAACATACGGTGCCGGAGCGGCGGTTTTACCGCGTACCTTTGCTATGAGAGCATTGATCTCTTGTTGTGTCTCCAAATCGTCGAATTGCACCCCGCCGGCCCAATTATCGGCAGAGACCTTCGGATTGCCGGCAACGAAATTCTCTGCTACATACCATTTCCCCTCACGCCCAGCTTCGCTGTACATGTCAAGATGTTGCGGCCGGCAAATTCGGTAGCTGCTGGCGCCCCTATTAACTGCGGGGCCTGGTTTGTAGTAATTGGCAACGATGTTGACCATAGAACTGGCGTCACCACCGTCAACGGTACGATGTCGCCAATTGAAAATAACGTTGTTGCGAAAATCAAAATGGTCGCCCCAACCGATACTGGGATTCCTGCCAGTATTGCATGCAAACAGATTGTGGTGGAACGAACAGTTTTTGCCGCCCCAGGTTGCGCCAAAGGCGTGGTTGTTCAAATCGAGTGCTTCGCTGGATATACACCATTGAATGGTTATATTCTCGGCTGGCATTTTTTTCTCCGAGCCATCCGGCATTTTCTTCATATGACGGTAGAGAGACAGATTCTCGTCCAACCCCCAACTGGCGGAACAATGATCAACGATGATATTACCAACCGGGTAGCCGCCCAGCGCATCGTTTCGTTCCTTGATATTGCCGCGACGAAAACGCAGATAGCGCAGCACAACATCATGAGTATTGATCTCGGTTGTTTGTCCACGGATGCAAATGCCGTCACCTGGGGCCGTCTGGCCGGCGATTGTGATATACGGATTAGATATTGTAAGATCTTTCTCTAGGGTAATGATACCCGATATGCCGAAAATCACGATACGCGGCCTTTGGGCCTCTAGGGCTGCCCTGAGGCTGCCGGGACCGGCATCGCCAAGATTTGTCACCTCGAAGATTCTGCCGCCACGACCTCCCGGCGTGAAAGCTCCAGCACCTTCTGCGCCGGGGAAGGCAGGAATTGCGGATTCTTCTAAGGTCCTGGATTTGCCTCTGACACTAAAGGGCAGTGTAAAGTTGAGCATGGCGGCCAGGAACACAAGATGTAGGCATCCCGAAAAGTAGGCCTTGTTATAATAGTTTAAACTATACGATGATTTTGAAGTGTTGGCTTTTGGATTGTCTCGTATAAATATAAATAATATTACCATCTTGGACTCTCATTATTAAGGTAAAACTCAAGTGGTCATCTCAACTGTCTTGTATTGTACTCGTATGTATTGAAATCACAAGGCCCTAAGTAAAATTGACCTGCCCCC
>WOR8_10008146_pt1 | contig 18564 bp, 16 predicted proteins | sample DeeMarSeWOR38_10_FD_19890 | JGI IMG/M metagenome (IMG submission 19890)
AGCGTGAATTTGCCAGAGACTCGGAAACCCAGGCGTTATGCTATGCTCGGTGAAGTTTTCATTTCCGTCGTTTTCCCACCAAGCGATTTGACCAATCCAATACCCACCACCGACAATATCCACGTCTCCATCGGGCTCCACATCAACGGCATGCACAGAAATTGCGGAATTAAAGCTACTTGACAATTCGTGATAAGTGAAGTTTTCATCACCGTCGTTTTCCCACCAGGCGACAATATTCGAATCGGCTGCTGCACCTACAACATCAATATCGGTATCGCCGTCTATATCAATGGCGTGTACGCAATATGCGCCATAGAACGTATCGTCGATAGTGTGTTCGCTAAAGTTTTGATTGCCGTCGTTCTCCCACCACGTGATTTCGTTATCCTCATACGCAGTGCCCAGGACATCCACATCGTTGTCACCATCCACGTCAATTGCATATACCCAGGAGGCAAACAAATAGTCGGTGGTTATAAGATGCTCGGTCCAGTTGATCTGAGATTGCACAGTAACCGGCAGCATAATCAATACAACCAAAACTAATATTACTTCCTTCACGGGTCCTCCCATCCTAAAATAAGAAATTGGGTCATTGGGTCATTATGTCACTAGGTCATTCGGTTCTCCGCGGCTAGCGGGAGAATAGTTTCAAGACCGACACGAGCTGATCAGCAAAGAAATTCGCATCGTCAGTTCCGATGGCTTTTAGGTCTTTGACTATTTTATCCAAATCCGCTTGCGCCTTTGCCTTTTCAGAACCTTCCAGAACCTTCGCCACGGCGATGTAGCCATTATTCATCAACACGGCATCCTTACCGCCTGCTTTCTTTGCATGCTCCACAGCTGACTGAAACGCACCGATGGCTTTGGTATAGTCTTTCAATGCAATATATTGCGCTCCAATTGCCCAATATGAATTAGAAAGTTGTCCGTGATCTGCACCCAGTATCTCGACGAGCCGCGCGTTTAGCTTCGCTGCCTCGAGTCCAACCATTAGTGCATGTTCTGTGATCACAATTCCTTTTTCACCCCACCCAGGCCAGGTAAACGATGACAGATTATAAGAAATGATTTTCGCATAGTCGAGCAATTTGCGTTCATTTTCCGAATCTTTCTCGGTAAACTCATTAGCCTTGGTCAAGCAATACAGAATGCCTGCGTTGCCAATGGGGACGACAGCGTGCAACGCCTTCTCCTGCCAGTAAAGATCGCGCACAAGATACTCGTAACGCTGCGCTACTTCAGCAAAATCACCCTTTTCCTGAATCATCTCGATGGCCGCATAACCATCGTTATCTTCAACGAGTTTTCTCACTGCTGCTGCCATCTCAAGCCTTGCTGGATCAATCTTCTGCTGCGCGGCTGCGCATATCGGAATGAAAAGAACCATAAAGATAACAAAGGGCCAAAGATCTAAAGTGAGTCTTAGCATGGATACCTCCTTTTTGGATGCAAAGCATCCAATGTGTCATTTGGTCATTGAGTCACTATGTCATTACTGTACCTAGTCATTGTAGCAGTATGGCCTCAGTTTGTCAAGACTACCATACGGTTTCAATCCCGGCGACAACAAGGATCCTGGATGTATTCCACCCACTGCATCTAATTATTGTTTTGATCAAACATGACAGCAGTTGAGTCGCACGTTGAAAAGTTAACAGAAATAGGCAGGTTGGTTCTATTTACTTTTACAGCTGAGTGGTTGACAGCTTAGTGATATCCAATATACTAAAAGCTAATTTGTAGATAAAACGGGGAGGATTTTAATGGTTGCATTAGTGTTATGTCTTTTTCTGGCGGGAGACAAATCGGTTGAGTTGAGGTATACAACCGAGGCGCCGAAGATCGACGGCGCCATCGAAGATCTATGGCTCCAGGCTGATTCAGCCTACGACTTCATGCAGTATCGACCAAATGACGGCGTACCAGCCAACGAACCCACTGTTGTCTACTTTCTTGCCGACGACAACAATCTATATGTAGCATTACGTTGCTACACACCAGGAAGAGAGCCCGTCGCTTCATTCAAGGGCCTTGAAGATCATATATGGTTTTACATTGATACCTTCAACAGCAAGAGCCGAGCGTATATGTTTGCGGTATGTCTGAGTGGTCATTACGACGATGGGGTGATGCTAGAAGACGGCAGAGTCCAGGATATGTCCTGGGACTATGTGTGGTTTTACGGTATAAGTAAATATGAAGAGAGATATGAAATCGAAGTAAGAATCCCATTCAAATCCATTCGCTATAAGAAGGACCTGACAGAATGGGGTCTTCAGATCCGCCGCTGGCACATCAGAGATTTCGCGGTATCTCACTGGACAACCGTGTATCAACGAGAAGGGATGCGGGTTTCCGAATACGGCACCCTGAAAAACGTACAGCCGAAATCAAAAGGGTATTACGTAGAACTATATCCGGAGGGTTACTTCCGCTACGACAAGGTTGGTGACTCGACTGAGTATGAGCCGAGTCTGAGCTTCAATTTCAAATGGGATCCAACATCCGAAATGACCCTCAACGGCACGATCAATCCGGATTTCGCACAGATTGAATCGGACCCGTACACATTCAACCTCTCACGCTATCCAGTGCGCCTCGAAGAACGTCGACCATTCTTCATCGAAGGCCATGACGTTTTCAGAATGTCACACATTGGGCTCGATTTTTTCAATTCGTTAGACATATTCTATACAAGGCGTGTCGGGAAACCTTTACCTGATGGCGGTTCAGTACCGATACTGGGCGGCCTCAAATTGATAAATAAAGGAACCGATTGGAATTTCGGGGTACTTGGTGCCTACACGGATAGCGTAGACGATGAGCCAAACCGAGGATTTGCTGTAGCCCGAGTGAATCGCTCAATTCTGGGGAATTCCGATGTCGGCCTAATACTCACGAGTACCGCAACAAGCCGGGACGATTATAACTACGCAATAGGATTTGATGGCGCGCTGCGCTCGGGTGGCTCACAATTCATACTGCAATCAGCTGTTAGCGACAAAAACGCCAAAAGAGGTTGGGCAGTGTCGAGTGGCGGTGTACACCGGTCCAGCAATTTCATAGCGGTAGGAAATCTAATTGCGGTAGACGATTCCTTCGATGTCTGGGATATGGGTTACGTGCCGTGGCAAGGGGTAACTGAATTATACCTGGCTGCCGGACCTGCCCGGTACCCTGAAACCGGGCCGATTCTCAGAATGTATCTTGAACCAGGAATCGTACTAACAAAATACCCGGAAAGCGATGAGTGGTCCAAATTCGTGTCGCTGTTTTTCGAACCTAACTTTCGCAACATGTGGGGATTCAATATATACGGACAGGTGGGAGACCAGTATGAAGCAGACACGAGTTACTTCTTCAGAAACATCGACGTAGCGGTCTGGAGCGGCTTACGCCCAAGTATGAATCTGTATTTTGGCTTCAATTATGCACATCGCTATAACTACTATCGGGAATGGATCGCCGGTCAATTATGGATTTGGCACTGGATGAGTTTTGTTCCGACATCACGCTTGTCGCTCATAACCTATGGCGATTTTATAATGGAGTGGAATCCTTCGGGTGAGTTATACGCGATTACACCAATCTGGACGCCGCGCATCGAATACAAAATCAGCCACAATATCGATTTATCGCTCTACTCGGAATTTGTGTTCAGTACTGAGGAAGGAAAGCTGAGTACGGCAGAAGTAGTCTCAAACCGTATCGGATTTCTCTTCGCCTGGAACTTCATGCCAAAATCTTGGTTGTACGTGGCGCTCAACGACTACCGAGAGAATACAGGGCAGAGGCTGGAGTTAACGAGAAGAATAGCGGCCATAAAAGTAAAGTATTTACTTTACTTTTAATCACTATATCATTACATACAGCTACTGAGTTATTATGTTATTAGGTAATTAAAAAATCGAGAATTGCTTGGAGAAGAGACATGAGAGATTATCAGCGATCGCTTACATTTGTCTTGGTTCTTTTAGTAGGAGTTAATATGGTACATGGGCAGAAGCCGGAACGGGTCGGGTACCGCGCGTCGAAATTTGGGAAGTACGTGGGATATTCACAACCGCTCTATAATGAATGGGTAAGGACATCACGCTATATTGAGATGTCGGATGGCGTGAAGCTGGCAATGGATATTATCCGACCGGCAAAGAATGGAAACCCCGTTGAAAAACCGATGCCAGTGATCTGGAACTATTACTTGTATGTACGCGCTGAAATACAGGAAGGAAAGATCGTCTCAATGGTCGACATCTCACAGACAGCGCAGAACTTGCTTAAACACGGGTACATTATGGTCGTTGTCGATGCACGGGGTAAGGGCGCATCATACGGCAGGACTACTGACCCGGTTACTCATGAAGAAGGCAAGTATGGATATGAAATCACTGAATGGCTAGCAGCACAGCCCTGGTGTAATGGTAATGTAGGTATGTTCGGGCATTCATATAGCGCAAATATGCAGTTTATGATCGCAAGCCATGCTCCGCCCCATCTGAAGGCCATTTTCCCATCTATGGGTGCCTTTGACATTTATCAACTATTATACCCTGGAGGCATCTGCCGAAAAGTCATCCTTGAGAAAGTGACCGCTTCCTTCCAAGCGCAGGAAGCAGAGACGCCTGTGGCGCCGGTCGATGAAGATAGCAAAGGAGATATGCTGTCTGAGGCAAAACAGCAGCATGCGGACAATGTAATGCCTATCGATATGCAAAATGTTCCCTTCCGCAATAGCGAAAAAGGTGAACTCAAACCCTGGACTCTCAACAATCCCATGACCCATGTCCAGGCAGTCAGCAATTCAGACGTCGCGGTCTATCAATGGACAGGATGGTTTGATGCATATGCTCGCGACGCATGGCAGTGGCTAGTCAATTTGCACAATCCTCAGAAGATAACCGGTGGACCATGGGCACACGGTGACCATGATCCAATCAAGAAAGAAGAACGCTATAGATTATACGCTATCGAGATGCTGCGCTGGTTCGACTACTGGCTCAAGTGCATAGAGAATGGCATAATGGATGAGCCACGTATCAACTATGCAGTCATGGACGACGCTAACAAGTGGAAATGGTACACTGCTGATAACTGGCCTCTTGCCGGGGCTGAAAATGTTGATTACTATTTTGCAGAAGGAAAATCAGGCAGTGTTAATTCAGCAAACGACGGTCTCTTACAGACAGAAAATGGCGAAGAACACGAGGGTGAAGACGCGTACCAGGTCGACTACACAACGTCTGCTGGCGAGTTCAAAGGACCGCGCTGCCCAAATCGCGGGCTTGAAGATCCGGACATGTATCCAAATGATGCAAAAGGATTAACCTACACCACACCGCCCCTGGAAGAGGATATCACGATGATCGGGCATCCTGTAGTTACCTTGTATGTCAAGTCAACTGCCCGTGATGGCAATTTTTATGCTTATCTTGAAGAGGTGGACGCTGACGGTTGCAGCCATTACATCACCGATGGACTATTACACGCTTCGCACCGGGCCGAAGCCGCACCACCCTTTGATAACATGGGATTGCCATTTCATACGCATTTCGAAGGAGATGTGCAACCAATACCAGAAGATGAAGTCGTAAAGCTCTCCTTTGATATGATGCCGACGTCTAACATTTTCAATAAGGGACACCGGATCCGGGTAGTCTTTGAGTCAATGAGTCATTGTGTCCTGCTCCGCAGGATGATTCCCCGACAAAGAGGTCGGGATCCTCAAATTTGTATCCTCATTAAAATGCGGACAAATTTGGGAACGGAGATGAAAACCCAGATTACAGCGATGGAAATCGAAGCAAAACATACTTAGTCTTCGAGTAAGGACAGCAAAGCTGTCCGCGTCGAGAAGCGTAACAGTGTGGTTCTCGATGCGTTCCTATCGTCACTTACTCGAACAATAAATTGTTCCGAGGAGGCATTATGCGAGGAGAGTTGATCGGTACGTGGCGGTTCAAGAGTATGGTGATGAGAACTGAACGCGGGAAAACGGTCTGTCCCTATGGTGAGAAGTTATTTGGGATACTCATATACACGCCGAGTGGGCATATGTCAGCGTTGCTGATGAATCCTGACCGCGATAAATTCGCCTCAAATGACCTTAAGGCTGGTACTACGGAAGAGATAAAACAGGCATACGAAAACTTCGATGCGTACTGTGGAACATACACGGTGGATGAAAACAAAGGCACAGTCACACACCACGTAAAGGGAGCAAAATTCCCGAACTGGGTGGGAACCGACCAGGTGCGGTACTTTGAGCTAAAAAACGACAAGCTTCAAATCAAAGCGACATTAGAAATCGAAGGAGAGAATTGGCACGGCCGTGCGATGTTGGAAAGAATGTAAGCAAATACTCGTCAGCATGTAGTACGCACTAAATAGCATACAGCAAACCGAATTTCGCAGCTCGGAGCTCGCGTATATTTCTACCTGCTACATACTATTTTATCAGTTCTGCGCACTTTTGTGGAGCTTGGATTGCGGTGGGAATCCCGCCCATTTGATGCGCCCAGCATGAACAGATCAAAAGGTTCGTCACAGGTGTTGTGACGCGGATATTATATCCGTCTTTGTAGAACCACTTCTTAGGATTCCAGCTCCATGCCGAGGTCGCTCCGTCCGTATTATTTGTGTAGCGTTCATACGTTAAAGGCGTGGCCGCATCCTCAAATTCAATGTACTGCTCGAGATTTGGTATAACCGCAGAAGCCCTCTGAATAAGTGTCTTTCTTGCTTTCTCCTTCAACTTCTTGTATACCTCACGGTCTCCATTACCCCAGTTATTCATCCAGTGATGGGGCACGGGAGATTGAATCATGAGTGAGGATTTGCCGTCCGGTGCGTTTCCCTCATGGAACATAGATGTTGAGTATAACCACAATGCACATTTCTCAAAAAAATCTTTATCGTCGGTATTGTACAAGTCATAGCCAGATTTAAGATCATAGTACATGACATGCGGTAGCTTCATGAATTCCTGTAATTTTTCTCCAGGTAGACTCAGACCGAGATATACCGTGAAAAAACCTTCAGATACAGCCGCTTTTTCCACCTTTTCCAAAAAGCCTTCAGGCAGCAGTGACTTGTGATCAAGTAGGGTCAAAAACGTCTTCTTATAATCGCTAGCTGACAGCACGTAATCAGCCGAGTATTCCTTACCATTACACACAACGCCAACTGCAGCACCCTCTTTAGTGACTATCTTTTCGACCCTGGATTTCAAACTCAATTCCCCGCCCAAATTCCTGAAGTTATCGGCAAGCACATCAGCCCATGACTGCATTCCAGTCTTCACGGTCCAGTAGTCATCTATGAAGGCAATCAATGCCGCGGCAACTACCGAAGCGGACATATCTGGATAACCCATCTCCTTGAGAAGGAAAAACAGCTCTGAATCCTTATCGAAATAGCGCTGCGTGAACTCGGTAACCGTCATCTTTTCGTATTTACGGTACATACGCATGAATCGCACCATGTTGGGGAAGAAGATGATTTTTTGTATAAAATTTCTCGGCTTCCCGAGCGCAACATATAGTTTAAGCATCTTGTACACTTCAGCCCAGTATTTGTCTAGATTATCTTTCTCTGATGAGAAAGCAGTGTACAAAGCTTTTCGCCAGTCGTCGATTTTGTACAGGCTGCAATCAAGGTTGTTGGTCAAAAAACGCGAATACTGCCGAACAAAGGGTATCTTATCATAGACACCCATTTCTTTCATAGCCGAGAAGACTACGGGGGATGACTCAAATGACAGGGTGCCGCTTTCAAAGTAAAAACCTTTTCTCCGAAATCCAGCAGTATACCCGCCCGGCACGCTGTGTGATTCGAATATCACCACTTTATGACCCTTCTTTGCCAGCAAATTACCCGCCGTGAGTCCACCCATTCCGGCACCAATTATGACAATCTTAGACATAGTTTGACTCCTTTCAGAAACGTAGTATACAGATTGCTCGCGCATTTGTCAATACAAGCTCAGTCGATCTTGTCATTGAGTCATTGGAAAAACTAAAAGTCACTCTGTCACTGAGTCATTAAGTCATTGACTTCGTGGACAGGCATAAACTCTTACAGAAACAAGGTCGAGATTATCCGATTACTACAACGAAGTTAGCGATAAGCGTATTGTTTGATGATGACTTGGATGGTCTTGGGGTCGGCAGATTGTGAGTTGTCGACCGCGAACGTAATTGTTTTCGCTTGCTCCGCAATGACGCGCCCGTAAAATCCGGTGCGTGGGTCAATCGTAGTCTGCTTGATAAGCGTGCCGTCTTCGTCCGTAAGAAAGACTATGACATTCGTGTCCAGAGTTGCCGCGACGCACATGGTCAATGTGCCGTCTTGGAGAACGAAAGGTAATTCCTTGGTCCTTCTTGCAGCAACAACGAAAGTAGTCTCAGCGGATTGCACAATCGGCGCTGCTTTCATGTAACCTTCGTCTTCAATTATCGGCCAATATGTCATTACTTCGTTGCGATCCCAGGCATGCATGGCGTAGCCAAACAGCCGTCTTTCTTCGTCAAAACTGAGCTCACCAGGCAGTATCTCTGACACTTTCACGAAACGGTTATTCCTGTATCCATAGACCTCGGTGAGGAAGCTTTCTTCAGGCAGCATTAAAATCGCAATCTCATTGCCCTTCGTCCGGCTGAAGTAATCGTCAACCGAAATGTCAGCCAGAGATTCTAACCCGGCAACAATTGTATGCAGCTTGCTCGAAACACCATCTTGTACAGTCACGATTTTCAGTCCCATCTTAACTATGTCGGCAACGCCATCGTTTGTCACATCGACCTGGATGGTCTTGCCTAGACCCAGTGAACACATAATGCATGATAATACAATAACTCCTGTATATTTGTGCATCAGATACCTCCAATCATTCAGTCATTGTGTCATTACGTCACTATGTCATTGGATGCTTCGCATCCATGATTACAGTGATGGACGAAACGCCCGAGCTGTTAATCTTTCGGCTGTTCTGCTTCGTAGGATTTTGCGTAGGCGACCAGGAAGCGGCCGAGCCGCTTATAACCTGCTTTCAGATACCACTTTCTCACCCAGGCAGCGGCGAGTTTTCTTGTTTCTTCGGGAAGGGTGTTGAAATCATCCTTTGCCTTTTCGGCTGCCTCATCCATACCTCTCAAGATTTCTTCGGAAGTTTTTTTGTCAACCATCTCGACCTCCTCGAGTGTTAAAACACTCGCCGATTACAGCGAAAAAAATAGATTACGATGATATTCATTAAGTTGTTATTACCTTCATTAGCTTCTAAAGTAACCATGTAATAATGTTGTTTGCTTATTCTAATGGCAGGAACGATGTTTGTCAAGAAGAAGCTAGGTCCTATTATGCTCAGTGTATTTTCGAAAAGTTACTTAAATATCTTTATTTGCGATTTCCGGGTGTATAACATGATGGGCACCGAGCATCATACAGCCTAAGTCACCAAAAAAATGACCGACAACGGGCACAAGGAGATTACCTGTTACCGCATATGCAATGCCTAGCCAGATACCGAGTATGGACGTACCGGCAACTCCTGATGTTCCTTGATAGAAATGGGCTATGCCGAATAGCACACCGCTGATAATACCTGCAGCAAGAGGCGTGAAGTAATGGGAGAAATCAGATTGCATGATGCCCCGGAAAAAGATTTCCTCCAGCACGCCCGCCTCTAGACTAATAATCACGAAAATTACAATCAACTGTAGTAACCGCTTTGGCAGCGCGTCGATAATACCCGACCCAGCCTTTTCAGTTTGCGGTTTCTTAGTAAACAGATGTGATCCAACCCATTGCCAGAGTAGATAGATCATAACAAAGCCAAACGCTGCGGCAATGCCAAAACCCAAAGCCTCCCAATTTATAGAAAAGCTAGATAACCCAGTCACTTGAAAAACACTAATTCTGTAAAATGCGGCGCCAACCAGCACGATGCCTATGACCACAAACATCTTAAAGGTTGAGAAGAGTATCATATGAGCCATCGAGCGTGCACCCTTCGACGTTGTCTTTCTCCTCTTTGGATCCAGAAAGAGTGAAATTAGTATTAACACAACATAAGCAATAAGAACAACCGGCGTGATCCTTGTCATGAATACGTGAAGTTTTAGTTACTGTTCAATCGGCTCGGTCACATAGTTCTTCCACTGACGGTCGATCCACTCTCTAAGCCCCTTTTGCTTTATCTCCTGTAAGTTCTCTATACAGCGGAACTTAATGACACCTGGGTTGCTCTTTAATGTTTCACACGGAAAATCCGAGCACTCATTACACAGATCAAAATTTTTGTTATAACAGCATTGCCTTATCCTACAACGGTCTTCATCAGGCTTTCTTACACCCGCCTCAGCCTTACATCCCGGACATATCGAAGAGTTTGCGAGATTTCTTAATCCTTCTTTGAAGCGTTCAATATCAAGCTTGTTGCCAATTTGCTTCTTCAGAGCCAAGTTATCAATCATGTCCGATGCCAGCTGGAAGGTTTTCCTGATCTTGCCGGTATGCCAATCACAGATGTGGCAGTACGAGCCACAATATGATATGTGGTATTTTTTTTCTAATTCATAATTCATATCTACTCCTCGAGTGCCTGCGGCACTCAGCTAGGTCATTTTGTCATTGCGTCATTATGTCCTGCCGCGCAGGTCGATTATCCCGCTCAGCGGGACAGAAATGAGCAAAACAGAATACGGTGATAAACACCAGCTATTATGTTATCGTGTTACTATGTTATTATGTTAATTAGAGAATCGCTGGTTGTCAATATACGACTGTGACTTCGTGGGGTTCGCCATCTCCTGCCCTAACCAGTAGTTGCAGCTCGGTGCCACCTGGTTGCAGCATCATGTGATTCAGGGTACGCAAGTCATTGCCAGCCAGTTCTTCGCCGTTCAGCTTAATCAACGTCATATCATCAACAATCCCGGCTCTGGCAAAGGGCGCATCAGCGGCCACATTATAAACCTTCACCTCGCGTGACGGATTTTCATACACTATGGCCCCTGGACCTTTTAGCCCCGCCCCACACACTGGGAACAACTCCTCTGGGTCGACAACAATGTGATCGGCGGGTTCTCGGAACCCACTCTTCACCCTAACAAGAAATTTCTCTCCTTTTTTCAGGAAAAGATACTCCTTGTAACTCTCCATGTCACTCTGAACCAGATATGGAGTGTAGATATCCTTGTCACCAATATTTATGATCTCATAATTGTGAAGGTAGTGCTTACCATTATATATTGTACCGAGTCTATCTATTTCATAGCGCGCATAGCCTGGATTCTTAATGTAGTCGGACAGCATTCCATGATACTTCTTATTGCATCGCTTTTGCATGATTGTTAGAAAATCATCTGTCGAGATGCACATTCCACGGCATTGTCTGACATATTCCAAAATACCTTTGTAGAAATTCTTATCACCAATGACAAACCTAAGCATCCTCAGATAAGTTGCACCCATATAATAGGCCGCGACATTAACCAGCACACGGTCCTCTGAATCTTGAGATTCCAATATCGACGGGACATAATCAATATAGGGTAGCGTACACAACTTCAGACGGAAGAAGCTAAGACTCTCAACATCCACGCCCAGTGCCGGTTTGATACCAATAATCTCGGAAAACTTGCCGAACCCCTCGTACAACCAATAATTCTCATCGGGGTTGCTCGACACAATATTACCCCACCAGGTATGGGATACTTCGTGAATTACTGACCTTATTGGAAAATATATTTCATTGTTTGTGATCTCCGAAGTGAAGAGAGTAACCGGCGCATTCATCGAGTTGAACAACCCGGAGTAGCCATAAGGAAAGGCCATTACCTTGTACTCATTCCACGGTGCCTCGCCGTACATTTCTTCGAAAAATCTAAAAGAAGTGTGTATGACATCAGCCAAATAATCCATGTTTGTAGGTATTGTACCATCAGGCACATACATTATGACACGGAAATCATCATCGTATTCCCTCACGATTCTTTCTTGCTCCTGTGCAAAGAAATACAGACTGCGATCGGTTATTCCCTGGTAGTTGCGCCACGTATATACCTTCTGACCACCTACGGCAGCCACATCAATCAACTCCCCTGAAGCCATCACTTCGAATTTTTCTGGGACATCGACCACCAACTGGTAAGGCGCCAGTCGCTTGGCCATGGTTTCTGCGATCTTTGGATACCAGTTGTCGGTGCGCGTAATCGAGGCATTCACGTGGCAGAGCGTATCACTTATCTCAAACGCAAAGGGAGAGAACTGGTCGTGGAAATCTTCATCTTTCACGAGGTCATATTGCAGTACTACCACCGAGCTTCCCATGGAGGCATCACTCAAAGAAATACTCACCAGATCATCCTCGAAGGAAAAGTCGAGTGGCTTAGATGTCTCATCATAGATATGCAGGTTTGTCGCCTTTGCTCCGCGAAAATTACGGCACAACATGATTTCTAGAGTATGTTCCGAATCAGGCATTGAATTTTCAATTTGAAGCGATGCTTCAATTTCGAAGCTATCGTATGTCTCTGGTACCCTGACATTTATGTCATATTCGGTTATTTCATATTCAATAGTACTCCCTCGGGCCATGCCCGACGTAAGTATTAGCAGATATATTACAAAAAGAGCTATTCCGTATCTCATTATCCTCACTTTTTATAACATCTCTAATGCTTCGATCGCAACACGTGCCTGCAGGTGACATGTATCCCTGTAAGTATCATCCATGAAAGATGGATCCCAACCATGCTCCAAATCGATATAAGGTTGCAGCAAGACGCCGACATCTATTTTGTATACCTTTGCCAGACTGTATAATACAGCAACCTCACCGTTCTCCATGGACAGACACCCCTGCTTACGATAGGCATCAACCATTTCAGGCGTAATGCGATAAAAAGCCTCACAGCAGCCCACACCACCTTGCTTCCAGTCGGCCCCTAGTTTGTCGAGCGCGCAAGATAACGCATTGAATGATTTCGGCTCTGCTGGGACCTTAATTTCTCCAGGACTGTAGTGGGAAGAAGTGCCATCTTGGCCAAACGCAAAGCTTGGTAGATGAATCTGTCCTTTTTTCAGGTATTTTTCTCCGAGCCCCCATGATGCACAAAGGAGAAATATCGTATTTGCACCAAGGCACACGAGCTCTTCACAAAAGGCAGCGATTGGTGAAGCACCCATTGGTGGTACAAACACGCACACCCCATGGTCATGAGCAGTCCCTTTCCAACATTTCCGGGGAGAGACGTAAGGACTATGTTTCCCTAATGGCCAATCCCAATCGTGAAGGCCGCATGTTTCTTTCAATTTTTCTATGATTCCGCAGTTGAAGGTAAGGAAAATCGAGCCAGGAATTTGCAGAGCTTCGGGGAGCGAGCCAGCCGCAATTGCCTCTTTTCGAATATCCTCTGGCTTTATTATAAACGCGTCATCTTTCTTGTACATAAATTATGCTAGTACAAATACTCAAAAATCACTCACATACTGGCTCATTTTTCTTCAACATATCGCAGCACGTTGTCAAATAACGCAAAATCGCCCGTAATATTACTTTACGAGTTAACCAGGGATTCGCCACTCTCGGTCTGCCCAAGCAACTTTCGGTACACCCAGGCATGGGCGAGCATTGTGGTTGGGATTGTAGCAAAAAGACCTACAAGGAGCACAATCAGTCCGAGGTAATTGATCAACATAAGCAGTAATCCAAACCCAAGTAACTTCCACCTGACGGTCTTCGTAAGATTACCACTTTGCCTTACCGAATCCATAATACTGAGATTTTTATCAATAATCAAGAACCCAAAGAACTGAAACATTATTGCCCAAACGATGCCCGGTATGACGAACAGCAAGATACCGACCACGACGATCAGCCCAACCAACAAGGATCCGCCGAGATAGCGCCAGAAAAAACCTTGAAATCTAAAAAGATCGTTGAACTCGGGCTTTCCACCATCGATAAACTTCAGGGAAATCCTTATCAAACCAATACTGATCATCACTTGTATGGCCCAACTAACAAGCATGAAGATTAGATAAAGAAGAGAAGATTTGTCGCGTAATAAATTCCCTATTAAGGATGGCACGTAAACGACTATCCAGGCAACAATCAGTATGCCAAAGAAGAACCAAAAATTGGTCTTCATTGTATTCCATCCGAATTTCAGCGCCTCGTCAATAGAAAAAACCTTTTTATCCATACTACCCCCTGAGCGTCAAAGACGCTCAATGATTACAGTAACATAAGAATAGATTACAATGATAAATGTCTTGAGTGTCCCTGGCATGCGTCGATTATGAAGATATCACCACGTCATTATCTTATTGAGTCATTGTGTCATTCGTATATATCGTCACCAGCCCATTGGATGCTTCGCATCCATCGATCGTAAAATTACATTTCGTTTCATTGCACCTGCTCAGATCGTGTTACTGGCTGTTCATCGCTGCACAAAGACCTTGTGCCGCTAAACGGTCAACCACCATTGCATAGCACGAACATCGCCAGTATACCTACCATCAAAAGAATCCTAACGATTCTCGGAATCCTGTGATCCATGCGTACTCCTTTCTCTGATGTGAAGTCATGCTTTCCATTATACGCAACCTTGGCCGGTTGTAAAGTATCAAGAAAAATTCAGCATAGCGTTTTGCTTTGGTGTAACACAGTTGACATGCTATAATACTTCATTATACTCAATCCAGAACCTAAAGATAAAATGAAAGGAAGAAAATTACTGGTTATCGGCGCGGGTTTTGGGGGATTATCCGCAGCCGCACTCTTGGCTCAAGATGGTTTCCAGGTAACAATACTCGAGAAAAACGAACAAGCGGGAGGCCGTGCCCGTGTTTGGAGAAAAGATGGTTTTGTGTTTGACATGGGACCTTCATGGTATCTAATGCCTGAAGTCTTTGAGAAATACTTTGCTCTCTTCGATAAGAATACCCAGGATTACTACAAACTAATACGGCTCGACCCGAGTTACCGTGTTTTCTTTGGCATGGATAAAACCGTCGACGTTCCTGCCCAGCGCGAAGAGATAGACAGGCTTTTTGACGAACTAACACCCGGAGGTAGCGTCAAACTTAGGGAATATCTTGCCGTTGCGCAATATCAGTATGAAATCGCCATGCAGGAATTCATGTACCGAGAATACAAGACCATCTTTGATTTTCTTAACTGGAAGGTCATCACCAAAGGCACCAGGCTAAAGATTTTCGAAAGCTATGACAAATTCGCCCGCCGATATTTCGAGGATGCTGATATCAGAAAAATTCTGGAATATACAGTCGTCTTTCTCGGTGGTTCGCCGAATAACACACCCGGGCTCTATTCGATAATGTCCCACGTCGATTTTGACTTGGGCGTATGGTATCCTTGCGGAGGGATTGGCCAACTCGTCCACGCCTTCACAAGACTAGCTGCCGAACAGGGTGTAGAGATTCTGCTTAACCAAGGTGTCAAAAGTTATAACGGATAAGGAAGATTTCGAAGCCGACGTTGTCCTGGTCAATGCGGACTATCAATTCGCCGAGACAAGGCTACTGGAGAATAGATACAGAACCTACGACCAGAGCTACTGGGAAAAGAAAAAAATGGGTCCTTCAGCTTTTCTGGTATATTTAGGCTTGAACAGACGGTTACCCGGTCTGCTTCACCACAACTTATACCTTGACCCTTCCTGGGACGAACATTTTCATTCGATATTTGATGAGCCAGCATGGCCCGAAAACCCAAGTTACTATGTGTCTTGTCCTTCTAAAACAGACAAAACGGTTGCACCCACAGGCTGTGAGAATCTTTTTGTCCTCGTCCCGGTTGCACCTGGGTTAGAAGATAACGAGTCAATCAGAAATGAGTATTTCACAAAAACCATAACCCATCTGGAGAAACTTATCGGAGAGAACATCCGCAGCCATATCGCTGTAAGAAGAATTTTCGCGCACAATGATTTCAAACAGGCATATAATGCGTTCAAGGGTACTGCTTTGGGTATGTCGCATACGCTCTTACAGACTGCTGTCTTTCGTCCTGCACATCAAAGTAAGAAGGTACCAAATCTATTCTACACAGGCAGCTACAATCATCCCGGCATTGGAGTACCAATGGTTATTATTTCCTCACAGATTGTGAGCAAAGAAATCCACAAGCAGTATGGTCGATAGAACCTTATACTCTATATTCAAAGAAGGCAGCAAGACCTATTTCTACAGCTCGCTATTCTTCCCCATGGATGTCAGAAGCGATGTTTTCATACTGTATGCGTTCGTCCGCAAGGTAGACAACTATGTCGATATCATACCGCAGCGCAAGACGGAATTCTACGTTTTCTGGAAGGATTTCGAAGCGGCACTCAAAGGTGGGACATCGAGAGATATTGTCATCGAATCTTTCGTTTCACTCATGAACCAAAAGAAATTCGACAGGAAGTGGGTGCGGGCATTCTTCGAAGCCATGGAAATGGATCTCATAAAACAAAAATACAAGAATATTGAAGAAACAAAAAAATACATGTACGGCTCAGCAGAAGTCGTCGGATTAATGATGGCGAGCATTATGGAGCTGCCAGAAGAATCGTTCGAATGTGCTCGCCATCTCGGTAGGGCTATGCAATATATCAATTTTATCCGTGACATCAGCGAAGATTTGGCTTTGGGCCGTGAGTACCTTCCGCAAAACGATTTGCAGAAATGCAAACTCGAATCACTGGAATATGAATATGTCAAGAATCATGAAGCAAGATTTAACCGGTTCATTCGCAGCCAGATAAAACAATATGAGGAATGGCAAGCAGCAGCCGAGACCGGTTTTACATACATTCCGAAGAGATATTTCATCCCGATCAAAACTGCTTCAGACATGTATAAATGGACTGCAGAGCAAATAAAGAAATCACCTATCATCGTATACGAAAAGAAGGTTAAACCCTCGATCCCATTTATTGTATCACGTTTTGTCTACAGCACAATGCGTTATCATTAAAGCCATGGAAGCAATCATCAGAAAAATCCTAGCCATTTCAGTTATTTCAGCGGTTCTGATTTATGCGGAGGTATCCGATATCGAATTAGATGCTGAAACGCTAAATATTGTTCGGGATGGCTTCTATGTTGCAGTTGACGACGAAGACACCACAGTTAACCTCATAAACTTCATTAAAGATGAATTCTCCAAGGACCATCAAAAATATCCGCCGGTCATTCTCGCATACTACGCTGCTCTAGAAGGTTTACGCGGACGTCACGCCTCAAATCCAATCAGCAGGTTCGTATATGTATCGAAAGCCGTAGATAAAATGAACAAAGCCGTGGAAAAAGCACCCGGGCTTCTCGAGGGCCGCTTCCTGCGTTTCTCATTTTTCCACCAAATACCAGGTATTTTCGGGGTCGGTGGAAAGGTTGAAGGCGACCTTAAGGAAACGATTGCTCTGCTCGAGGCCCATGACTATGAGTTTGTCGGCAAGAAAATCCAGAAAGATATGATTGATTACCTGCTACGCACCGATCGCCTGAGTCCAGACCGACGTTCTCGCCTCGAACGGCTTGCCGAAGAATTGAGTTACAAACCTTGAATCTGTATCTTCTTATCAACATAATTATTCTCGCCATTCCTCTTTTGTTGACCTTTGCACCAAAGGTATACTACTACCGCAAAGCAAAGTCGCTAGTGCTCTCAATACTTGTTGTCAGTACGTTGTTCATTATTTGGGACGCGCTGGCAACTGCGCGTGGCGATTGGGCGTTCAATCACAAGTACGTCGGCGAATTTCGAATATTCGGCCTGCCCCTGGAGGAGATTCTCTTCTTCATTACCGTACCCTACAGCTGCATCTTTCTCTACGAAACATTTCGTACCTACTTCAAGAAAAGGAGAGTATTCTACAATCAGCATCTATACAGCATTCTTGCCCTTTTCTGCTTTGCTGTTGCCATCCTCTTTATCAACAAGGCATACACGGCAACTGTTTTCATCATGACTGGAACACTGTTTGTAAGCGCCCGCTTTTGTTTCAAATCCATATTCAGTTCGAGTCATTACTGGCTTTATCTTATTGTGTGTACACTACTTTTTACCATTTTCAACCACGCGCTTACGTCACTACCCGTGGTCATCTATTCATCCCTGGCTATCATCGGCTGGCGAGTCGGTACAATCCCCGTCGAAGATTTCTTCTATAACTACTCACTGCTATCGTTTTACCTGATAATGTATCTATTTGCCGAGGAAAAGTGGGGCAGAAGACAGTAGCCGTCATCGGCGCGGGCATCGGAGGCCTTTCCGCGGCGGCTCGGTTGGCCGATGCCGGATACCGGGTACATGTCTTCGAAAAAAATCCTGACCCAGGAGGTAAGGCGCGTGTACTGCGGGGTGATGGGTTCCGCTTTGACAAAGGCCCCTCATTGATGACAATGCCTTTCGTTTTTCAAGACTATTTCGAAGAACTAAGAGAAGATTTCGAAGACTATCTTCGCTTTGAGCGGCTCAATATTAATTGTCAGTATTTCTTTTCCGACTGCACGACTCTTAATGCCTACGCGGACAAAGAA
>WOR8_10009362_pt1 | contig 18563 bp, 19 predicted proteins | sample DeeMarSeWOR38_10_FD_19890 | JGI IMG/M metagenome (IMG submission 19890)
GTTGTCGCACTCGTCCTGTCGGCCATTTTCGAAGACCTCGAGATCGATGCGACGGTCGTAGCCGGAACGCTGCTGGTGCTCGCTGGAAACGTGTTTGTCCTTAATACGAAAGTGCGGCGTGCTCGCAGATGGACGTGGAATAAGGGTAGACCACGGTTGACACCGACATAGACACGGCGTTTAGTGCGGGTCATCCACACGGATGACAGGCACAACCATGGACAAGTTCGAACTGATCAAAACGCCTGATGGCGACCAGGTACGGGTTAACCTCAGCGGCACCGAATTATTGCGTGCCCCCATCTACAACAAAGGCATCGGCTTCACTCCGGAGGAGCGCCGCCGGTTCGGCATCGAAGGCATGTTGCCGCCGCAGCATAACGATATCGCGATGCAGGCGGATCGCACCTATCACACCATCTGCTTCAACAAGGACCCGGTCGGCAGGAATATCGACCTCGGCCTGCTGCAGAATCGCAACGAGATTCTGTTCTACAAAGTGCTGAGCGATCACCTCGAAGAACTGATGCCGGTGGTCTACACGCCGACCGTCGGCGCGGCCTCGCATTTCTTCTCGCATGTGTATCGGCGGGCCCGTGGCATATTCATCACGCCCGACCATGCCGGGCGCATCGAGCAGGTCCTGCGCGACTCGGCGCCGTTCAGCGACGTCGAACTCATGGTCGTCACGGACAACGAAGCGGTTCTCGGTATCGGCGACCAGGGTATCGGCGGGATGGCGATCAGTATCGGCAAGCTGGCGCTTTACTGTGTGGGGGCCGGCATCCATCCGGCACGCACATTACCGATCAGCCTGGACGTCGGAACGGACAACCAGGAGTTACTGGAAGACCCCTGGTACCTCGGGTGGCGGCAGCATCGGCTGCGCGGCGACGCCTACCTCGCGATCGTCGACGAGTTCGTAGAGGCGGCACGCAAGGTATTCCCGAAGGTCGTCATTCAGTGGGAGGATTTTCACAAGGACATCGCGTTCCAGGTCCTCGATCGGCATCGCAACAACCTGCCGTCCTTCAACGACGATATTCAGGGGACCGGCGCGGTAGCGGCGGCGGGCATGCATGCCGCCTCGCGCATCAGCGGCAAGCCGTTCAGCGAAAGCCGGACGGTCGTCTACGGTGCCGGTGCGGCGGGCGTCGGCATTGCCCGGCAGATTCGCCGGCAGTTGCAGCAGGAAGGCGTCGCGGGTGAGGCGCTCAGGCGCGCAATCATCACGCTGGACAGCCGCGGCATCGTGAGCGAGGATCGCGACGATCTCGACAAGAACAAGCGTGAATTCGCCTGGCCCGCGGAGTGGCTGGATGAAATCGGACTCGCCGGACCGGACCGCAAGGAGCTGGCAAAAGTTGTCGATGCGTACAAGGGAAACGTGCTGATCGGCACGTCCGGGCAGGCTGGCAGCTTCACCGAGGAGGTCGTGCGCAACGCAGCCCGCCACAGCGAGCATCCGGTGATAATGCCGATGTCCAATCCGACCGATATCAGCGAGGCGACGCCTGCCGACATCATGAAGTGGACGGATGGCGCAGCCCTGGTGGCCACCGGCAGTCCGTTCGACCCGGTCGAGGTTGGTGGCGAGAAACGCAGGATCGGGCAGGCGAACAACGTGTTCGTGTTCCCGGGCATCGGTCTCGGCACGATCGTGAGCGGCGCGAAGGAAATTACGGGCTCGATGATCGGGGCGTCGTCTACCGCGCTCGCACACGCACTGGAGGAGTCGACCATCGAAGAGCGCTGCCTGATGCCAAAGGTAGACGAACTCTGGAACATCTGCGGAATCGTCGGCCTGGCTGTGGCGAAGCAGGCGATCGCGGACGGCGTTGCCACGTTCACAGACGTCGACGCGCTCGAACAGCACATCGGTGAGTACCGCTGGAGACCTGAATACCCCGAAGTTCTGAAAGCCGGCGACTGAGCGCCGCCACAATTCGACACATTGTATCCCCTGGTCCGTCAGGTTCGGGGGATACAACCGTTTCGTGGTATCGAAATGGAGCGGTCGAATGGCAGAACAAAACCCCAGCTGGGCCCAATGGAGAGCATATTTCGCCGCCAGGCGGAATCGGCCGGGCGCCCGGCTTCTCGCGGACGAACCGCTACTGGCCTCAGTACCGGCCTCGGTTGCGCGTTCCCTCGCTGTCTTTCAGCTCGGCGAATCGGGCGGCGGCTCGGTCATCGAGCAGGCCCGGCACAGCCGCCTTGCAGCGCTCGATGCAGATTACACCGAAGCCATCGCGTTGTTCGTGGCCGAGGAGCACCGGCACGCGGAACTCCTGGCCTGCTGCGTGCGCGCGTTGCGGGGCAGGCTGATCGAGAAGAACTGGACGGCCCGGCTGTTCGTATTCGGCCGGCGCCTGATCGGGCTGCGGCTCAAGATCATTGTGCTGCTCGCGGCCGAAGTTGTCGGCCTTTGCTACTACCAGTTGTTGGCTGCCGGACTTCCCGACAGCGAGCTGAAAACCGTGCTGCGCGAAATCGCCGCCGACGAAAAGGCGCACCTCGGGTTTCACTGCGACTTTCTTCGGGCGCAGATGCGAACGAATGCGCATCGGCGCCTCTTTATGCTCACCTGGCGAATGCTGATGCTGGCCGCGGCGCTCGTGGTTGCTATCGATCACCATGGGGCATTACGCGACCTGGGTATCCCGCTGACGCGCGTATGGAGACGATGGTCCGTCTACAGCCGGACGGCGGAAGCACGCATACTGGATCAGAAAGAGCGGCCGGAGCCTTCTGCGCCTACTGAATGCACTGCTTGATCATCCGACCCTTGACCCTCCGGGGGTCGTCGGCAATATCGTAGAACTGCTGCACGTAGTTGGCGAGTATCTTTCGGACTTTGCGCGTCAGTCCGTCCTGCGTCTCGATCAAGGCAAAGACGTTGTTCCGTACGGCCTTGAATCGATCGATCGACCCTTCGACGTAGTCGTTGTTCTGGCAGCGGCCCCGGTAAATACGCTGCCGGACCGAGCGGATGTCGAACTGGTGGCCAGGCAGCGCGTACGGTGCGCTGACGATACCCGACTGGTCAAAGTCGTAGGGGATCGCCACGAGCAGGTCCCTGTCGTTGGAGAACAGCACGTAATTGTGGCAGCACTCGTTGTATTCCGGCTTCGCGATCGGCGAAAAGTCGAGGTTGCCGATCAGGAACTGGAACACCGACGTCAGGTTGAGGTGCTTCGGGTCGAGCGCCGCGACCGAAGTCTCGTCGATCTTCAGGTCCTTTCGATCGAGTCGTTTGCCGAGGCGGTTCTTGTGTTCCAGCAGGAAGGCATAGCGGACCTGCTGGTCACGCTCCCCCTCGGTATCCACCCAGGTTACGCGTAACAGGCGTACCTGGAAGCTCTTTGGCGTAGCGAGATTGAGAACGCGGTAAGCCACGTATTCGCGCAGCAGGGTCTGTTCGTAGCGCTCGGAATCCTGGCAGTGCACCGCGAGTTTCAGCTTGTCCTGCTTGTGAAACAGCGTGTCTTTTACCTGCGACTTCTTGAAATTCAGCCACAGTGGAGGGAGGTCGCAGATCGCGTGGCGCGAGTGGCCGCGGGCACGAACCTTGACGTCGAGCTTCCGGATCTCGCCGTCGCCGCCCGCGTAGGAGAGCGAGCCCTGCAGGTACTCGTCGGTCGAACGATCACGGACCAGCGTCGTCAGGGGTGCGGAGATCGTAACGTCAAGGGTGTCGTGGCTCTGGAACAGCGGGTCGGCGCGGTCCGCTTCCGCCGCCACAGGCCGCGTCGCCAGAACCAGCATGAACAACAGGCAGCACAATTTCGATCGCATACGCCAATCATATCTTGCGGCAGCGCGCGGCTCGTCGTGGAAGACCGCTATGGCGTTGGTTCGTCAGCCCGTGACAGCGAGGGTGGGAGATACCGGGAGTACGTGCCAGATAACGGCGAGGAAGTGGCAGATGCCACCGAGCAACACGAAGACATGCCAGATGGCGTGCCCGAAGGCGACGCGCTTGGCGGCATAGAATGCGGCGCCGATCGTGTAGCTCAGACCGCCGGCGACCATCCAGAGCATGCCATCGGGACCGACCGCGTCTACCACCTGCGGCAGCGCGATGACGACCAGCCAGCCCATGATCAGGTAACCGGCGAGGGCGAGTTTCGGAAAGCGGTCGCGGAACCAGAGCTTGGTCAGAATGCCTGCCGTTGCGAGCGTCCAGATCGCGCCGAACAGCCACCAGCCCGTGGTTGTCCGCATTGCCACGAGAAGAAAAGGCGTGTAGGTGCCGGCGATCAGGAAATAAATCGCGCAATGGTCGAGCAGCTTGAACAGCTGCCGGTGCCGCGACGTATGCATTGCGTGGTATACCGTCGAGGCCAGGAATAGGGCGATCAGGCTGACGCCGTACACGATGCTGGCTGAGATGCGCCACGGGTCGGCCGCCTCGATAGACACGTACAGCATCCACGACAGGCCCGCGATGCTGAGGATCACGCCGGCGCCGTGACTGATGGCGTGAAACAGCTCTTCGGCGATGGAATATTCGGATTGGGTCTTGTGCATTACCGCCTAGGGTAACCCAAATCTCGCGGCTGGCCTAAGATTCGGTGCTTTTGACCGCTTCGGCCTGGCGGCGGAACCGCCGCCGCGCAAGAAACGTCCATACCGCGTGCCCGCAGCAGAACGTGGCAAACACGAAATAGGCCACCCGCAGCGCGTCGGGAAAGTCGAGATAAACGCCCCCGGCGAGAAACAGCAGGCCGAGCAACAGCCAGAAGGATGGCGCGTGATCATAGATGGGCTTGGGGATCCACATGAGCTGGTTCCGTGTACCGTGCTAGTTGGGCATCGGGTCGGCAACAGAATCGCTGTCGATGTCGCCGTCTGCGGCCCTGGCTCGCCGGAAATTCGAACGCATGCGCCAGACCTGGATGCCGCGTACGCCGCAGACGACACCGAGAACGAGGTAGAAATACGTGAGCGTATACGCAAGACCGATATACAGGCCGAGAACGACGAACAATACCGCCATCAGCAGCCATAGTTGCGGTGTTCTCTCGTAGATCGGTGTCGGCAGCCACATAAGATTTACCCGTCCCTGGATAGAGTTACGCGCAATCCTGCCTGTTTGCGGCGCGCGGTGGCTGGCTGGAAGTCACAAATTGGGCAGGCCGCGCACGGTCGAAGAAAAAACTGAGAACTGCCGCAAATTCGGCGTGCGAGAATATGACAAATAGCCTTATGTAGCGACTACAACTATCTGGAATCAATGAAGAAAACTTTTGTGCAAGCCGGGCTGAAAAGCTGCATGTACCGCTCGCGAAGTCCCGGCCAATAGTCGGCCATGGACGACCGGCGGGGCAGGGATCAAGTCAGCTCCCTGATGGCGCGCCGTGCTTCGTCGATCGCGACGTGCGTATAGGCCTCGGCGCCCGCGTCGGCATTGGCGATCACGATATTGCCTAAGGGCCGGCGGGCGATCTCATGCGGCGCCTGGCCTTCGGGCCATTCGGGGTCCCACAAATCCAGGTAATCGTACGCGTAACCGTGCGGCCAGCGGTTGACCGTGATCGCGAGGATGTCGTCCTGCACGTCGAATCCTGCCGGACCGAGCATGCCGTCCAGCACGCTGCGCACCTCGCGCTCGAAATCGTCGAAGGTCATGGCCAGCAACAACGCGCGCGAGGCGCGATGCTGCTCCTGGATCGGGACGCTCGAATCGGGCGGCGCGATCGATCCCCAGAACATCAGTGGCACCGGGCCGGAGTCGCCCCACTCGTGGCTGTAGCCAACGGTGTTGACGCCCTTTACGACCCAGACGGCGCCGTGCAGGCGGCCCGGGCAGTAGGCACCGGACAGCTCAAGCTTGTCGATGGCTTTGCTGTCGCGCAACAGTACGTTGGTCACCAGCAGCGGCCGCTTGACCTGGTACTTCTGCGCCTGCTTTTGCTCCTCGGGAAGCTCGGGGCAAAGATGCGGGATTATGCAGCAGGCGAGCACCGTGTGCCGCGCTTTCAATCGCAGCGTGCGGCCATTGTTGACGTAGGTAACGCTCGCGCCGCCCTTGCGATTGGCGACATTGATCACCGTCGACTCGAGGCGCAGCCTGACCGCAGCGCCGGCTTCGTCGAGCTTCGAATAGTCGAAGTGCGCGAGCGCGAGGTTGGCGGTATCGGCGTCCGGCGCCACGGCAGGTATAAGTGCGTGCACCAGCAGCCGCGCGATCGAGGCGTTGCCGTCCGGGAACATGGCAACGTCGCCGCCCGCATCGGTGGCGCCCGAGCCGCTCAGGTGCGGCGAGCCGAGCAGGTGCGTGATCGGTACGCTCGCGCCGATGCACTCGGCGGCCGACAGGCTGTCGGCACCGACGCCCGCGTAACCGTGCGTCACCCGAATGAAGAGATCGGCGGCTTCGTCGGTCAGGCCGCCGTATTCCCTGAGAAAGTCCGTGTAGCTTATGCTGCTCAGCAGTTCCCTGACCTCGCGATCCGACTTGCCGGCGAACACGTTTTCGCGCCGCGCGTAAAACGTCTTGAGGGACTCGCGCGATTCCTCGCTGATCGGGAAGCGGTCGATCGAGGCATCCAGATCCGTCTCGCGCCCGGCGCGGAAACTGAAATCCCGGACCAGTTCGTTGCGTCCGTAAGTTTCTGCATCGAAGAACAGGGCATGCTTGCCCTTCGGTCCACTGCCGTAGCGGAAATCATAGCCCTCGAGGAGCGTGTCGATATCCACACCGAGTTCCGCGAGCAGCTCGTTGACCTCGTCGCTGAACAGGGGGTATTCCAGGTTCATGGTACCGCCCCAGGAGAGGCGCATCCGGCCCCCCTGGTGGAATTCGTTGCGCTTGGCGTGCCCGCCGAAGTCATCGTGGTTTTCGAGAATGAGGATACGTGTGTCGGGGCCAAAGCGTTTGCGGTAGTAATACGCGGCTGCCAGGCCGCTGATGCCGCCGCCGACGACGACGAGATCGTAAGTCTCGTCAAGCTCCACCGGGGCAGGGAAGGCCTTACCTTCCCGCGCCAGCGCGTGTGCCACCTCGAACGCGCCGGGGTGTGAACCGCGCATGCCGGTGCGGACCGGCGGGTATTCCCCCGCGCTGGGTGCCGCCAGGCTGCCCGCCGCGTGAGCCGACAGGCCGACGGGCAGCGCGAGACCGAGGCCCGCCAGTGAAAAGTCATGTATGAAATCGCGCCGGGTGATGTCCCGGTCCATGCCGAGCTCTCGGTCTTTCTTTCTCATCGCACCGAGTATATGGAGCCCGTCTGTCGTTTGCTACGCACGTTGCACGGTGGTGGCAACGTGGAGTCCAGTGTCTTGCTTCAGCCTGTTTGGACGCCAAAAAAACATTATAAATAGGTACTTATCGAAATTATTTGCAGTGAAACCTGACTAAAGAGTGCCCGCCACCGGCTCCGCTTGCAGGACGGCGATGATACCAGCTGCCTCGGCCCCCTTCGGCGGCAGGCGATAGAGCTGGTCTCGATAGGCGATCGCCGGCCAGGCGGCTAATGCCCTCGCGTGCTCGAGAATCGCCTGATCGGTGTCTGCCTCCACCAGCCGATGCTCCAGGTAATCGAATGCCGCAGCGGTCTTTCCCTTGCGCAGTATGACCACCTTGTCATCCTGCCGATAGGCCTGAGTATCCCCGTACTGCATTACCGCGCGTCCCGGAATCGAGTCGATGTCGGCCCGAGTCAGGTCGATGCCGGGAGCAGGGTGCACGCCGCTGACCCCGGCAAGCGACAGTATGGTTGGCAGAAGGTCGATCTGGCTGGCTACACGCGTCCACGTTTGCGGTTCAATACCGCCACCCAGGATCAGGCCGGGTACGTGGAATTGCTCGATCGGTACGAGATCGCTGCCATAAACCCTGGAGTTGTGGTCCGCGACGACCAGGAAGACCGTGTTGTCCCAGTAGCTCGATTGTCTTGCTTTGCGGAAGAATCGGCCGATCGCGTAGTCGGCGTATTTGACTGCGTTATTGACCGTTGCCTTCGGCTCTTCATACAAGTCGATCCTGTCTTCCGGGAACTCCCAGGGTGAATGGTTCGATGTCGTAAAGAGGACGCTTGCGAAAGGCTTGTCCGAGGGCAGGGACTCGAAATAATCATGCGCGAAGTCGAATACGACCTCGTCCGCAACGCCCCAGGACCCAAGGAACGACGGGTTTTTGTAGTCATGCTTGTCGATCACGGTGTCGAAGCCGTTTCCGGCGAAAAAGCGCCGCATGTTGTCGAACTGGGCTTCGCCGCCATAGATGAACGAGGTGAAGAAGCCGTGTTCCTTCAGGAATGCACCGATCGTAAAGAAATCACGCTGCGAACGGCCGAGCTTGAGAACGCTCTGCGATGTCGTGGGCGGGAATCCGGCGACGATGGCTTCGAGGCCGCGTGCCGAACGGGTGCCCGTGGCGTAGAGGTTCTCCAGCCAGATACCTTCTTTCGCCAGCGCGTCGAGGTTCGGCGTCAACGGGAGGCCGCCGAGGGCGCCGACGAATTCGGCGCCGAGGCTCTCCTCGACGATGATGACCAGGTTCCGCTGCCTGCCGGTGCCGTTGGTCGCCACCTGGTAATGCGCGGTTGGAATCGAATTGCTCACAAAGCTGCGGCTGGGCAGGTGCATAGCCATGCGGACGGCGTCAGTCGCCGTTTCCGCGGCCACTTCGCCGTAGGGGAATCCGCTGTCTTCGTGGCGCATCTCGTAGACTGCGTTTGCCACCGAGTACAGCGAGTTCAGCGGCAGCGAATTGACCAGGGTATCGGCCGAGAACGCCACGGTGCTGGCGTTGACCGGGCGGTGGTCCAGGGTCGAACGTGCGGCAGCAAAGCAGAGCAGCAGGGCGGCAATCGAGAAAACCGGAGCAAACAGCAGGCTGTTTCGATCAACGCGGGCGAACTGCCTCGTAATGCCCTGGCTTGCCGCCCACACGAGCACAGGCACGGTCACGGCACAGACGAGAATTTCAAGCTTGTAGCCGACGAACAGCATCGAGAACACCTCTTTGGGGTACCTGAGGTACTCGACGAACAGGTAGTTCGGCCGGATGTCGTACTCGAGGACGAAGGTCGGCGTAACCGCTTCCATGAATACAAGGCCGGCCAAGACCGCGAGCAGGTAGACCGCGAGTGCCTGTGCCCAGTACCGCGCGATGCGCGGCAGGGCGTTCAGGAACGGCGTCAGAGCCGCGGGAATGGCAAACAGATAACCGATCGTTACGAGATCGAAGCGGAGCCCCTGGAGCATGATGTAGGCAAATCCGCCCGTCTCGGCCACGCGATCCCGGAACCAGAGCGTGTATCCCAGGCGGGCGAAGCCAGACAGGAGGATCGCGAGCCCTGCGGCCAAGAGCAGTGGCCGCAGCCACGACAGCTGGCCCGCGAGCCGCTCGGCACGCGACAATTTCGGGTTGCTCTGCTTGTTCATCCGCCGTTAGATGGTCGAACGGCGGGAATCCTTCGTTTACCTGGCGTCCCCGACGCATCGTATGATGCCCAAGGTATAGTCTTCGATGCCTTATCGAGCGGCAGTGCCGAGCCTGGAGAAAGGACCGATTTATCATTTTAGATCAAACAAATAGAAGAGAATCCTAATGCACTATCTCGCTGTCACGGTCCTGTTGAGCCTGTTTACGTCAACCGCGGCGATGGCCGGTCCGAGCGAAACCATCATCGGCAGGAACGTGCTGTTTTGCGATGACGAAGAGCGTGTCTGCCTTCGAGGCACGCTGTCCTACCATGCGAATCCTCGCCTGCTCGAACTCCGCAGCCGGGTGCAGAGAGCGGCGGGTCCCGGCCTGATCAAGATCCGGCTCGTGGGTGAGAACGCCGACGGGCACACGCGCCGAACCACGATCGAGGTCAAAATCCGCGGCGATTACAGCGAGATCGTGAATGCCAGGTTGATCACCGATCATCCGGATGTCTATAGCTGGAAGCTCGATTCGATCGGCTTCGATCCCGACTGACAGGAAACGGCCGGTCTGCGTCGATACTTCGATTTATTCGATGAGTTTATTTGAATAATATGATTTTACTCGACGCTCAAACGCATCTATTGTGACGATGAAGAAAAGCGCCAAGAGCTCGTGGGCGACATGCTCCTCGGCTATTTGCCTATCGTGCTGTTCGCGAATGCTCGCTCTCAATAGTCCCAACAGGAGATTGTTCTGACTGTCCAACGTATTCTCGACTCCCGCAAGGGCACCGAGACAGCGCATATATCGCCCGATGCAGAGATCCGGGAGGTATTGAACTCACTCGCGGTTAACAACATCGGTGCACTGATCGTCAGCAGTGACGGCGTAAAGGTGGAAGGTATTATTTCCGAGCGCGATATCGTGCGCGGCCTGCGGTCGGTTGGTCCGGAGCTGCTGGGAAAACGCGTCCGGGACCTGATGACGAAAGAGGTTGTTACCTGCGTGCCGGAGGATCGTGCCGCCGGGATCATGGCGGTAATGGTATCGAGGCATTTGCGCCACGTGCCGGTGGTGAAGGATGACAGGTTCATTAGCATGGTTAGCATCCGCGACTTGCTGCAGCTGCGCCTTGACGAGGTACGCTCAGAGGCAGACGCAATGCGGAGCTACATAGCAGGCGGCATCTGACGGCCAGGCCTGAGCAACGATGAAGCGTTACTCGCCCATTTGGTGGCTGGTTATTCTCCCGACCTCGGTGATCGTCGGGGGTACGACCTTTTTATTGGCCGGACACCTCACGGCCTGGGGTGTTATGGAACGCATTGCCGCGGCGCTCGTCCTCGCGTTGGCGGCAGATCTTGGCATTGCTGCTTCGATTCAGGTGTTCGCACCAACGAAGGTCAATATTGGTCCTGGCGAAAGGGCGCTGGACTCGGAGTTGCCGTCCGAAAGGGCTCGGGTCATCGGCGGGTTCGAGTCTTCCTCGGACGGGCGTGTCTCTGTGCGCGGTGAAACCTGGCGAGCGACGCGCGTCCCCGGCGACGCCGTTCGATTAACGACAGGGATGGACGTCAACGTTGTTGCGCGTGACGGTCTGACGCTGATCGTCGCCGCGACTTCCCGCTAGCAATACGCGTGGCAACTGATCTACCTCATGCGTCGGCATCTGGCGTGACGCATCTTCGAAATTGACGGGTATCCCGGACATGCCGCCCAGACCAGTCTCCCGCCCTGATCAAAACCGCATGACGCGATTCCTGCACGTCGTCGAATGGCTGGGCAATGCATTGCCGCACCCGGTGACACTGTTTGCGATGTTTGCTGCGGGCGTCGTGGTTCTCTCCGGGATCCTGGGATACTTCGAAGTGGCGGTGGTCGATCCGCGGCCCGAAGGTGCGAAGGGCCGAGCCGACAACGGCATGATTGAGGTCGTGAGCCTGCTGAATGCCGACGGCCTGCGCATGATCGTGTTGAACCTGGTTCGAAATTTCGTCGAGTTCGCGCCGCTAGGGACCGTGCTGGTAGCGCTCCTGGGTGTTGGCGTGGCGGAGCGCTCCGGTTGGCTGACGGCGCTGATTCGCGGCATGGTGCTGAACGCGCCGCCGAGCCTGGTCACCGTCATCATTGTCTTCTCGGGCGTCCTCTCGAACACCGCCTCGGAAATGGGCTACGTCGTTCTCGTGCCGCTGGCTGCCGTCGTTTTCTATTCATTGGGGCGGCACCCGCTTGCGGGATTAGCCGCCGCATTCGCGGGCGTATCAGGGGGCTACAGTGCCAACTTGTTTATCGGCACTGTCGACCCGCTGCTGTCTGGCATTACAACGGAGGCGGCGCGGCTCATTGATCCGACCTACGAGGTCGATGTCAGCGCCAACTGGTTTTTCATGATTGCCAGTACCTTCGTCATTACTGCGATAGGCAGTCTCATCAGCCTGAAAGTCGTCGAACCGTCGCTGGGCCCCTACGAGGGCACGCCGGAGCTGAGTGGGGATGAAGATGAGCACCGGATGGACCCGCTGACGAGCGACGAGAAGAGGGGATTGTGGCGCTCGCTCTGGGCGACACTTGCCTTTGCGGGCGTTCTTGTCGCGCTGGTGGCGCCCGAGGGAGCCGTGCTGCGTAACCAGGAAACGGGCGGTGTTGCCGGATCGCCCTTCCTGAAGGGCATTGTCGCAATAATCTTTGTTTATTTTCTGTTCATCGGTGTGGTCTACGGTCGCGCGGTCGGAACCATCCGTAGTGACCGCGATGTGATCAACGCAATGGCGCATGCGATGAGTACGCTCGGTCTCTATATCGCGTTGGTTTTCTTTGCCGCCCAGTTTGTGAAGTTCTTCGGCTGGACCAATCTGGGCTCAATAACGGCGGTAGCGGGTGCGACTTTTCTGCAAAACGTCGGCTTCACCGGCCCGCTGCTTTTTTTCGTCTTCATCCTCGTATGCGCGTTTATAAACCTGATGCTCGGATCCGCATCGGCACAATGGGCTGTAACCGCGCCGATCTTCGTGCCCATGCTCATGTTGCTCGGTTACGCGCCCGAAGTAATCCAGGCCGCGTATCGCATTGGCGACTCGAGCACCAACATCATTACGCCGATGATGAGTTACTTCGGACTGATCATGGCCTTCGTGGCAAGGTACGAGCCGAAGGCGGGCGTAGGCACGCTGATCGCCATGATGCTGCCGTACTCGATCGCATTCCTGACATCGCCATGATGCTGCCGTACTCGATCGCATTCCTGACGCTCTGGTCGCTGTTCTTTTTCCTCTGGACATTCGTACTCGGATTTCCGGTTGGGCCCGCGTCACCGACGTATTACGTGCCAGCTTAGAGCAAGGCCTGAAGTCCTGTGACAGGTCAATGGGTCGGTCCGTCCACCAGCTTTGGCCAGATTCGTTTGGCCGATGTCGTACCTGAAAGTTGTAATCGCGCTCCACAGCTTGGCCGCCTTCAAATCTGAAGACATCGAAGCCGGCCTTGCGGCGACTACTTCCAGTGATCCGTGATGAACTCGTCTACTTCGGGCAGACCGCCTTGCAGGATCAGATAGCCATTATGAGGCTCACGTTCAGTGATTTCGTGGCTGATCGGATTTCGCATCATGGCCATGACTTGCGGTTTCGGGCAGCATGTTGTCGAGGGGCACCACGCCGATATCCAGCAAGTCGCGCCCGGTGTCGTAGACGTACATTTGTGCAAAACCCCACAGGGTCTGCACGGTCATGACGACATGGACACCCTGATCGATCGCACGCTTGAGGGCCGGGAAGAGAGGTTTGTTGACATGGCCAAGGCCGGTGCCGGCGATGACGATGCCTCGATATCCTTTCTCCACGAGAGCATCGACCAGATCCGGCTTCATTCCCGGGTAGTAGTAGAGGATAGTGACCCTGTCGTCATAACGTGTATCGATTCGGACTTTGCGCGAGTGATCACGTGGCAGATAGTCGGGGTTGATCGTGGTGAAACCGTCTCTGTCGACGACACTGAGCGGAACATCGCCAATGGTTCGGAAGGTCGATCGGTAGGAGCTGTGCATCTTGCGACAGCGTGTCCCCCGATGCAGCAGTCCGTAGCGATCCGACGTAGGTCCGAACATGCAGATCTGTACCTCGGCAATGTCTCCGCGTGCCGCGGCAGAGACGGCATGAATCAGGTTCAGGGCGGCATCGGATGACGGCCGGTCGGAGGATCGCTGCGAGCCGACGATAACGATCGGCACTGGACTGGACTGCACCATGAAGGACAACACGGCAGCGGTGTGGCCCATCGTGTCGGTGCCATGCCCGATGACGATCCCGTCAGCGCCCCCGTCGATCGCCTCGCCGACGGCTTCTGCGAGCGTAACGTACTCGGCCCAGCTCATGTTTTCGGAGAAAACACCGAAGAGCTTCCTGGTTGTCAGATTACAGAGCTCGGCGAGCTCCGGTACGGCACCGTACAGTTCGCCCGGAGTAAACGCCGGGATCACAGCGCCGGTTCGATAATCGAGGCGTGAGGCGATCGTGCCGCCGGTGCCAAGCAAGGTGACGTCTGGCAGGTCAGGGGAGACCGGGAACGCCTTCTCGGGGATCTTGTAGACCGCTTCCTTGAAGCCGAGCTCCTCGATCGTTTCGATACGATCGACGTGGATACCGACGTTGTAACCGGTCTTGAGCTTGAGCACGACGTGTAAGTCGTCAAAGGTCTCACCGCGCGGCAGGATAACGCCTTCGAAGGTGCTGCCTGCCGTGTTTCTTACGCGAACGTCACCCCACACCCGCATTCCCCATTGCTCGAGGCGGGACCGCGCAAGGCCGCGGTAGCCCTTCAGGGGGTCCTTGGCGTCACTCATTTTCGTGCCTCCAACTCGGATGAAAGCGCGGAGGCGACTTCCTCGGCGGGCACCAGTCCCCTCAGTCCGGACATCAGGCACCCCATAAGGAATCGCTTTCGCTGACCATCGTCGTAGCTCGGCTGCTGAAAGGGCTCGGTTTCGATCGTCGATCGAACGCTCTCGGGAAGGTCGTCAAAACGCCGGTTGAGCCCGAGATCGGCCAGGACCGTGTCGAGATCGGACGACCCGGCAAAGCCCGAGACGATCTCTTTCCATGCATCGCGCAGAGCCGGTTGCCGGCTGAAGCTGTTGAAGAGCGTGAGCCAACCCTCGTCCGAAATCAGGTCAACCGGCACGCCGGAACGGCGCAAACCCTTGAGGCGCTCGCCAAAAAAATAGCACGTCCAGGCAAGGTCGCTACCGCAATTTTCGACGACGAGATCGACACGGCGCGCGCCGCCGCGACGAATCAAATAGTGGATCGTCGGCAGCGGTACCCCAACCTTGCCGTAGCGCTCCTCGCGTTCCCACGGCGGCTCAGGCAAGACGTCCTGCAGGCGTTTGACGCGACTGCGGCTGATTGCCTGGGGTGGAGAGTCGGTGTCGGGATACATGCGATCTGGTCCGGGCAGAATACGCTCGAAATCGGTCGATCCGTCTTGCTTCGGCTGTCGTGTTTCGTTCGGCACACCGTCGAGCGCATCTGCATAGCGCAGCCGGATTTCTTCAGCGGCGGTGACGGTGTCGTCCGCAGCTCCCCAGACCACGATAAGCGCATCATCGTCGCCACAGTCGAGGCGACTTCGCAGACGCTCCAGTTCCTGCCGTGAGCCCTCGTAATCGGGCCACTCCGCGTCGTGAATGAAAGTCGGCTGCTGATCGAGGCAGGCGATAACCCGGACCCGGCCCTCGAGTTCGTGAGCGAAGGTATGACCCGGCTGCGTCGGCCAACTCAGAGTTTGTGCCAGGCCGCGCAGCACTAACGCACGTACGCAGAAGTCGCCGCGACCGTGCTCGAGATCGGACCTGGAATCCCCAGCCCGTGTTGCACGTTCGCTCTGCCACGTCGCGGCGCGAAAGTGATCGAGCTGTGATTCAGCGACAAGCTTCGTGACGTCCTCGTGCTGGATACGTATATCCTCGGTATCGCGCAGCCCACGGCCGCGCAGTTCATCCCGCAATTCAAGTAGATTGACTTGTCGAACAGCCTCGCCGTGAACCAGGGCCGGTGCCAGGCCGGCTTTGGAGACCCCCTTGATCTCGACTCTGCGCCCGCCGGCGACCGAAACGTTGACGTCCTGCCGGCTCGCTCCCATGCCGACGCGAACATGCCCGGTCGAACGACAGACCCTGCCAATGCACAAAATAGCCTCTTCAACTTCCTCGGGTGTTCTCAGGTCTGGCCCCGTCACCGTCTCGATCAACGGCATACCAAGTCGGTCAGTGCGCCAGACTATGAGGTGACCGCGGTCAGAAACCTCGCGGCAGCTGTCCTCTTCGACGCTAACCTGCGTAATCGAGATGTGCCGCTCCCTGAAGGGGATCCTACCCTCTACGCCGACGATCGCAGTCCGTTGAAATCCCGTTGGGATAGACCCGTCGAGATACTGTTTTCGCGCGATATGAACCTCGTCGACGATGTCGCAACCTAGCATCAGACATTGCTCGATGGCGATATCAATGGCCTGTTGGTTGACAGGAAAGGGTGGGGTATCGTCCATCTCATAGGTGCAGACATTGGACTTGTGGAGCAGATAGACGACGTTTTTTTTCGTTTTGAACTCCATTAGCGCGGTGCCGTCGTACTCACCGAGTTCCGACAACGTCGGCCGCATGTGTCGCAGCACCGAACCATCATGGCTCGAGGTATAAACCCCGGCTGGGCAGTGGCAGAAGAGTTTTCGCCTGGTATCGAGCTGCTGGTGGACTTCGAGTCCGACCCGCAATCCAATCTTCTTGTAGTCCAGTGAATCTGTCATCGCCTCAACTTAGCGGCTTCGATAAAGCGCGCGAATAATAGCACCGCGGAGGCGCCGACCGCTGGTGCTGCTCAGGAACCGCGACACCGGTATCCGGGCTTCCATGCCCCGGACATTATTTTATGCGTATGATGACCTCGACCTGGATCGCCTGTCAGATTTTCGGCAGAACAGGTCCTGGTTACGACTGATGCGTCACGCTGTCAACGTGATGGACAGGAGAGGGCGCCCCGCTCGAAAAATTCATCGACTGTTAGGGCCATCGGGTAGCGCGTGCCTCAAGCAACAAATCCGCACTCATCATTATCGAAAGAATACTTTAAGTTAGTCATATAAAATATTGTTTTAGATAGTTTTTAGGCTGACTATGGTATTCGTGGCAAGGTACGAGCCGAAAGCAGGCGGTGGCGCGCTTGATCAATCGCCGGACAGCCTCATATCAAAAAAAGGAGGGCTGTGGAATGAGCTACAAAAAGGTCCTGGTAGCAGTCGACACAACGGACGAGGCCGAGGACGTTATCAAGGTTGCGCGAGAGATCGTCGAGGAGAAGAACGCCACGATTTCTGCCGTTACTGTTCTCAGGCCTATAGCCGATTTTTACGTCAATTTGTATTCAACGCTCGAAGCTGGCTCGGAAGGCGGGTTTGAAGGGAGGGCTGCAGACCGGGCCACCGAGTGGCTGACAGATCTCGTGAAACGCTGCGATATCGCTGCCGACTCAGTGAACGTGGTCATCGGCACGCCAGCCGTCGAAATTCGCCAACTGGCTGAAAAGATTGGTGCTGATCTCATCGTACGCCGAGGGGACGGGTTAGAAGCGCTCGTCGGCTTAAGCGTGATGTCCAGTGGTCTTGGACGAGTTTCGAGTTGCAAACCGTTCCAGATCAGTTCGGCGCCTGAAAGCGGCTCGGTTGATACTGTCCACAATGTCGATCCCGGAAGCACTTGGTTGTGCCTCTGATGTCGAGTGCGTTTCGGATAAATTCTCCGATACCTTGAATTCGTCGAAGACGTCCATTTTGTTATTCATGTGAGCTCTCAACGTCGGTTAATCGGACGACTGTGCAGGCTAACTCATCCGGTTCCGTTTGGAAAATGTTGCCGAATCGTTACGGATGTTCAGCTCAGCTTGGGAAAGTGCGCTCAAGCTATTAAGAGACAGGGTTTTGTTAGATGATCTCCGGGCGCCTCTAGCGGTAGTCGCATGTTGGCGCATCGCCAAACTGGACGCGTAAGCGGCCGCAATTTGGAGAAGCCCGCGCTCAAGGGCAGTGACAACTACCTACCGGATACGCCCATCTGTTAGATCAGGGCGAGCCGCTGATACCTATGTCCAAGTTGATGCCCAACTTAGTGTCAGAAGTTAAGGTTCATGATGCGCGGCAGAGCGTCTGGCGTATTCGGGTCGCGTCGGATCAGAACTTGCCGTTATCGTTTTTCCACTCACTGCGTGGCGCGATCTTTTCGGTGGTGTCCCAGTGCTCAACCACTTTGCCGTCTGCGAGTCGAAACAGATCATAGAAGGCCGTATGGACACCGCCGTAGTTTCCTTCGCTAACACAAAGTGCGAAGTTGCCCTCGGCAAGCACACGATGGATCCGGTGGTAGTCGATGCGACGGTCTCTCTGATCCTCGACTTCCAACGCGGACCGGAGAGTCGACACGCCGTCGGCCAGGCGAGGATTGTGTTCGGCGAAGGTCTCCTCATCGACAAAATCCGGGAGTTGATCGAGACTCCCATCGATGAGTACGACTTCGACAAAGGATCGAACTATGGCGCGGTTGCTCTCCGTCAATTCAAGATCGACAGCCTCGGTCGGTCCGTCCACCATGGTCCGGCCAGATTCGTTGGGCCCTTGTCTCTCTTGAATGTTGTCCCAGTGCTCCACGGCTTGGCCGTCTTCAAATCTGAAGACTTCGAATCCGATCTTGCGACTCGCGAAATCGTACTCTGTATGTCCGAAGACAAAATCGCCGTCTTCAAAGGCGCGTACGACATTTACCTTAGGTCCGGTTTTGGATAGCCGCTGGAATAGGGCAGCCAACCCCTCGCTGCCTTCGTGGGTCTGGGGGTTGTGCTGAATGTATTTGGCTTCATTGACGACAGCGACCGGCCCGGGATCGCCGGTCTCGATGCTCTTCAGCAATGCTCGGATCTGATCCTTCTTTTTCGCAGCCATGGTCAATTGTAACTGAGGGACAGGTTTGCCACGAGCTGTCGGAGGACTAAGCGCTAACAAATCGGCAAAAGTTAAGAGGCTAGGCCCGAAGCGGGCAAGAACGGGTCAGGACTTGCCTCTGGGCTGTATGGCAGCTTTCACCAGGACCAGCCGTTCGAGTGTCTTGTTTAGAGAATTCGCAACCGTCTCAGAACGGCCA
>WOR8_10008380_pt1 | contig 18552 bp, 18 predicted proteins | sample DeeMarSeWOR38_10_FD_19890 | JGI IMG/M metagenome (IMG submission 19890)
TGGCCCAATGCCCTGGGGCGACGGCGTCGTTGACGTACAGGACCTGATTGTTCTTGCCGAGCATTTGTTCGAGGAATTCCCGCCGGTTGAATCCACCGAATAAACCTGGAACATGAAAATATCAACCGTTCTTTGCTTAAAGCACAGACAAACTTTGAAGGAGAAAGAAAATGAAAAAGACAATTTTACTCATTATGGCTTTGAGTGTGTTCGCGGAACAAGCGAATGCGGATTTCATTTTCGGTACACCAATTAAAGTGCCAAATGTCAACGTTTCTTCGGTAGACGTTGGCAATCCCGAGATTTCGTCCGATGGACTGGCACTTTACTATAACGTGCATGGGAACGGCGCATCGGACATATGGGTGATGACACGAGGAACAACAGACGACAATTGGGGTGCCCCGTTGAATCTTGGCCAACCCGTGAACAGTCCGTCCTATGAGGCCCAGCCGAGTATCTCTGCTGATGGCCTGGAACTGTACTTTGGCGATGGGTCTTACACGACACTCGGGCCGTACCGGCCTGGTGGGCATGGTGATTCCGACCTCTGGGTGTCAAGGCGGGCAACTACGGATGATCCATGGGGTGAACCAGTCAACCTAGGCCCGATTGTCAACAGCTCAGACATGGATAGTGATCCGGAGATCTCGGCTGATGGACTCATGCTTTTCTTCAATTCTAACCGTAGTAGTGATAACCGTTACCCGGATATATGGGTAACAACACGTCCAACTAAAGACAGTCGCTGGACCGAACCTGTAAAACTTGGTCCAAATATCAACACTATACGTTACGACGGCGATCCGGATATTTCATCTGATGGTCTGTCATTGTTCTTTTGCAGCTATGGTGACTTGACCGGATTTGGAGGTGTTGACCTCTGGGTTTCGAAGCGGACCAACATTAATGATCCATGGGGCGAACCTGTCAATTTAGGCCCAATTATTAACACTGTCTATTCTGACAGTGACACAAGTATCTCGGCCGATGGCTCGATACTCTACTTCGCCTCAAACAGATCCGGGTTGTGGGAAATATGGCAGGTGTCAATAGAGCCAAACTGTGACTTTAACGGTGACCTTAAGATCGACTTAGAAGATATGCATATCATGGTTGATAATTGGGGGAAAAACTATCCCTTGTGTGATATCGGACCGACGCCTTTAGGCGATGGTATAGTAAATGTCGAGGATATTAAAGTGCTTGATAAGCATTTATACCGCTTAATCGCCCATTGGAAATTGGATGAGGCAGATGGCAATATTGCTTATGACAGCATCGGTAAAAATCATGGTATCTGCTATGGCGAACCGTTTTGGCAGCCCACCATCGGCATGATAAATGGGGCACTTTTCTTCGACGGTGCCGATGATTATGTTAGTATGCCCTTTATTTTGGATCCGTCGAAGGGGCCTTTTAGTATATTCGCCTGGATTTTTGGTGGTTCGCCCGGACAGGTGATTATATCTCAAACCGAGGGCGATGGTGCTGGTGAAACTTGGCTCGGTACTGACTCTTCAGGCAAACTCATGACCGGTTTGGTACCACAAAAGATCGGCTGGGTAACTCCACAACCATTAGTATCAGAATCTATAATAACTGATATTCAATGGCATCATGTCGGTTTTGTATGGGATGGTTCATATAGAGTTCTTTATGTGGATGGTATAGAAGTTGCTAAAGATGATACTGCTCAGAATCCACTAAAATCCGCGGTCGGCGGCCTATACATTGGTGCTGATAAAACTCTTGGTTTCGGGATTTTGTTCTCCGGTTTTATTGATGATGTTCGTATTTATAAACAGGCTCTCACTGCAGATGAAATCGCTGCATTAGCACAATAAGTAACTTTTTTGAAAGCGCCTTATGATGAAAAAGACAATTATAATGGTATTAGTTCTGGCATTGGGCCTGACTACCATGAGTCTGGCCGTAGAGTATACCTGGGTCCAGAAAGTGAACATGCCCACGGCAAGATGGCTTCACTCCGCCAGCGTGGTGGACGGGAAGATCTATGTCATCGGCGGTAGTTCAAGTGAGCCCAATCCACAGCTCATCAGGCCCGTGGAAGTATATGACCCAGTCACGGATAAGTGGACGACGGTAACCGACATACCTACGCCCAGAGCGGCTTTCTCCACGAGCGTGTTGGATGGGAAGATCTATGCCATCGGAGGTAGTTCGGCTGCTTATTCACCTTTTTCGGTCGTAGAAGAATACGATCCGGTCATTGACACCTGGTCGAGCAAGGCTGCTATGTCAACGTCAAGAATGGGTTTGTCCACCAGCATGGTGGACGGGAAGATCTATGCCATCGGAGGGGCAGTAGGTCTTCCACTCGCCGGTCTTAAGATTGTGGAAGAATATGACCCGGTGACAGACACGTGGACAAGAAAGGCGGATATGCCTTTCGGAGTTTGGGCCTTATGTACTGCTGTGGTGGATGTCAAGATATATGCCCTTGGAGGAAGACCGGGCGTGCTGGCCAGACCTTACGTACAAGAGTACAACCCGGCCACCGACACCTGGACGCGGAAGAGCGACATGCCTGTAAGCACGAGTAATATGGGCTCTGTGGTATTAGGTGACAAGATAATTGTGATTGGAGGATGGCTGCGGAGCGAGAATGATCCATATACAATAGTGCAAATGTATGATCCAGACACAGACATATGGACGATAGAAGGCGATGCTCCATTCTTGAGAGCATCCTTTTCGGCCAGCGTGGTAAACAACAGGATATATGCAATTGGGGGAACGGATAGACATCACCCCTGCCTCGCCACCTCGACCGTGTATGAACTCACTGTCAGTGGGCCACCACCCGACTTCAACGGTGACGGTATTGTCGATGCCGTAGACATGTGCTTGATGATTGATTACTGGGGTACAGATGAGCCGTTGTGTGACATTGGCCCAATGCCGTGGGGCGATGGTATAGTCGATGTTCAGGATTTGGTCGTTCTTGCTGAGCATTTGTTCGAGGTGTATCCATCTGCAAACACTGTAGATGTCAATGAGGCTGACAACGGCGGACAAATCGAGCTTGAGCAGGGTAAGTTACTCGTTGTTACGCTCGAATCAAATCCCTCGACCGGTTATCAGTGGGAGTTAGTAGAAAACAACGAATCTGTCCTCAAGCAGTTCGGCCAAAAAGGATATAAGCCGGCCGAGACTTCTAATCCGCGAGTGGGTGGCGGCGGCTGGGAAATCTTCCGCTTCAAGGCCGTAAGTACAGGACAGACGACTCTCGAATTTGTCTATCGCAGACCATGGGAAGATGCCGAGCCTTTGAAAACCTTTTACATCCAGGTAACAGTAAATTAATCCGATAGAACACATATACATTGTAAAATCGAGCCGCTGTCTCGTTAGGGAACATCTTTTAAAAAGGGTGTTAAGATGAAAAAGAAAATTTTGACCATTCTGGTTTTAGTTTTAATGCTTTCCACGCAAGTAGCGAAGGCAGATTTCACCTTCGGGGAGCCCACGAATCTTGGATCGTTCGTCAACAGTTCGGTAAGGGACTTCGGTTCGACCAGTTCGGCGTACGGATTGTCGCTTTACTTCAACAGCAATCGGCCGGGTGGATCCGGCGATCAAGACCTCTGGATCACGATGCGAACAACGACAAAGGATACCTGGGGAGAGCCGGTAAACCTTGGCCAATTAGTGAATAGTTCGAATGCAGATAACGCACCAGGCATCACAACAGACGGCCTTTTACTCTTTTTCGATTCCGACCGCTCCGGCGGACTCGGCGGGCGGGACATTTGGGTGGCGACACGCTCCACCATAAACGATCCCTGGGGCGAACCGGTCAATCCTGGTCCACCAATCAACACCTCATATAATGAAACTGATGCCTGCATTTCGGCCGACGGCATGGAACTCTACTTCAGCTCCGACCGTCCCGGCGGGTCTGGTGGGGCCGACCTGTGGGTAGCGAGACGCTCGACAGCAGAGGATGATTGGGACGCACCGGTGAATCTTGGACCAACTCTCAACACTCCTTTTGACGATGGCGGACCGAACATATCAACAGACGGACTTTGTCTTTTCTTCCAATTTTACGGGGACGTAGATGACTTTGACATATGGATGAGCAAACGGCCGAACAAAGAGCATCCCTGGTGCATTCCTGTTAACCTGGGACTGCCGATTAACGGTCCGGCTCGTGACTTGCAGCCGGAGATTTCCTCTGACGGCTCTATCCTATACTTCACTTCCGACCGCCCCGGCGGGTTTGGCGACCACGATCTGTGGCAAGCTTCTATCGAGCCGGTTGTTGACCTCAACGCCGATGGAATTGTTGATGCTGCCGACATGTGCATTATCGTCGACCACTGGGGCACAGACAATAAATTGTGTGACATCGGCCCTTCTCCTTTAGGCGACGGCATCGTCGATGTCCAGGACCTTATAGTTCTTGCTGAACATTTATTTGAAGAAGTCCCCGAAACGCCCCAGGTAACAACGGTCATAATTGTTCGCCATGCGGAAAGGGCAAACGGCACATTAACTGCCGAGGGAGAGAAAAGGGCAGAAACATTGGCCCGTTTACTAAGCAACACAGGAGTATCTGCCATATTTTCAACCGATTACACACGAACCATAGAAACAGCTAACAATACTGCAGAGCAACTCGGTATCACAATCCAAATCTACAATTCAATACAGGGAGTAGCCGATTTGATTAAATCGGAATACGCCGGAAAGGTCGTGTTAGTTGTTGGTCATTCCAACACGGTTTCTCAAACTGCAGAAGCTTTAGGAGTAAGCTCAGCCCCATCGATTTCCGGTCAATATGACAATCTTTTTGTTGTCACGATTCGCCCTGACGGGGCAGCATCGTTGACCCATTTGAAATATGACATCTTATTTGAATAAAATTGCCCTGACAAAGAGTGAGCACCGATTAAATAACAAATCGGTGCTCCGGCGCATAAGCATACCTTAACAGTAACCTTTTTGCAAAGGTTTATCGAATATAAGGGCTGTGGAAACTCAGGCTTACAGCCCTTTTCTTTTGCACAATCTAATCCTCAGCTACCCTTTTTTAAGGGTTTCTTGTATCGTTTGATAGATGCGGCTGGCCCTGGCAAACGATCCCGCCTGAATCGTTATCTTGGTCGTGTCTTTTGTAATCGAAATAAGATTAATCGTGACCTTTTTGTCATTCGAGTCGCGGGCGGTGACCTTGGCGGTAAGCTCGTCCTTCAGCTTTTGACTGATGCTTAACTCAAGTTCAGTTAGTGAATTCATCGTCGCATTGTAAAGAGAGTCGATGTCGCTCGGCTCTTCTGCTGAAAGTTTACCAAGACGGTAGACCGCCGAAGTCTGTCCCTCCGGCCCTACTAAAGTGGTCTTGCAACCCTGTCCCATGACAACGATTGCCGCCAGCAGAAACATTAGAAAGATGTGTCTGTTTCGCATTACAATTCTCCTTAATTTTCCTAAACATTACTCCTTTTTCGACTGTCAACGTACAGCCACAGAATGAACTTGTCTACCCCAATATTCCACCCCGATACTTTCATGTCTGAAATTATAACCAGGGCCGGGAAGAAAATGCAAGAAAAATTCTGAAAAAATGTTCAGCGGCGAATATTAAGCTTGCCGCCTTTTTTGCCGGCGAAATAAAGTCGGACGCCATATGATTCATCCTGTTTTCATGTGTGTGAAGCTTAGACGTTCCAGAAGCGGCAGATCCTAACCAATAGCTCGTCATCGGTCTTGACGTTATAGAAGGCCTTAAGCAGCGTGACATCGTCGGCGGCCATGCCCGCGAACTTCATGTGGAAATCAGCCTCGGTGGCGGGCGTGTTCTCGAAGAATTTCAGGCATTCCCACGCCGCCCGCTGCTGTGCGAAACGGTCTTGCCTGATCAGGGCCTCGGCCCGCATAGTCCGGCAACGTGCCGGCTCTACGTTCTCTATCATAATACCTGTGGTGAGCTTGTCGAATCCATCAGCATTCATTTCCGCTTTCCCCTTTCAATTAACAGCCCTTTGTCATTCTGAGTGAAACGCACTCCTTTGTCATTCTGAGCGGAGCGAAGAATCTTAACGCCAAAGGAGTATAATCAACCGATACATAACTCTAACGCAGCAAGCGTCGAGACCCTTCGCTTTACTCAGGGTGACACATGAGAGGTTTTGCCTTTTTACTTTTTACTTTTTCCTTTCTTCACGTATCCCAGCTCTTCTTTGATTGTCGCCATGAACACCGCAGCGGGATTGTCGCCGTGGCGGGCCTGCATGGCGTAGTCCATCACACGCTGAAAAATCTCGCTGTTGAAACGCCCGGCGGCACAGCCTTCGACAAGCCAGTCGGCCACATTGCGAAAGCACGTCCGGTCCGACCGGCTCCGAGGCGGGATCACCCTGCTAAGCGCATCAATAAAACGAAGCGCATTCAACTGAGGATTACGAAGCGAATCCGAAGTAATAGCTGATTGATCAGCCGTATTCGTATTCGTAATATCTTTACTTACCTTTTCGTTGTATTCGTATTCGTAATATCTTTACTTACCTTTTCGTTACGTTTCCTTTCCTTAGCGTCAGCAGTGCTGGAAGCTATGCTTGTGCTGTGCTGTCTTTTCCTGGCAGTGCTAAGCCCGCCTCTACGCTTGGCTTGCAGAAGTTTCTTCGCCCTGCTTAGCTCTTTCGAGACGCGTTTGTGCCGGATAAAGCCTTTGCGGTGCTGGAACTTTTTCGAGACTCTCTGCCAGATTTTTTCGAATTCTTCGACACCGTGACAGTTGCAAATCCTGCTCAGTGCCTCCGGCTCGGACGTGCATTTGCCGTCGTTGGAGGTAAGAAACAGAATCAGGCTGCAGTACACGCCCCGCTCGGCCGGCGTGAACTGAACAAAGTCGATATCCGTCAAAAAAGCATCGGACTCTAACTGCACATATTTAATCTTCATCTTTTTGCTCTTTCCCAATGTAATATTGTGCTATCTTCGCAAGTGCCGCGGCATTCCGAGCAGCCTTTGTCTTTTCGGCAAGGACTTCGCCGGCAAGTGACATGGCCTGCTCGACGATTTGCTGCTGGCCGTCACTGAGGAAAAAGACCATCGGCACGGCGAAGCTTTTGACGTCGATCTTAGCCGGAGGGGAAGGGATTTTTATGTTCCGGAGCTTTTCGATCTGCGAGCGAGTGAACGGCAGCAGTTTCGACATCTCTCGGGCGTTCATCTCGCGATTGATCCGCTCCAGCAGAGCGAGCTTTTTGTCCAGCATGTCCGAGCCGCCAAGCCGATTGAGCGTGGTAAGCAGGATGTCAGCCTCGGCATCATCAACGTCCCAGACAACGGCATCAGCGGTCTCGTAGCCGAGCTGTCGTAGTGCCCGGCAGCGATGATGGCCGTTGATTATCTGGAAGTCGTCACCGTGCCGCCTGACTACAAGCGGCTCATAGCGGCCGGTCCGCTCGATATTACGAACAAGACGGGCGAAGTTCCTCTTGCTCATCCGGTTGGGATTGCCGGGATGGGCGGCCAGCTTATCGATTGGAATACTCGTTACTTGATTGGCGATTTTAGCTTCTCGCATTACTTGTCCTCCTTTGTGAATTTTGGATTGAACCAGATGTAATAGATGGGTCGTGCGGTGAGCTTTGTCAGGATGTACCGCGTTCGTTCGATGCCGGAGGGCATGTCTCTGCGTCTGCCGTGGCTTTTGAGAAAGTGCCGGATCTGATGCTCGATGAATTGTGCTTTGCTATCGCCGAGCCGATCAAATTTGTGCTGCACCAGCTCCGGATCGAGCATCTCATTCTCTTCGATGCCGACCAGGCTGAGGGCCTCGATGAACTGCATGCTTGCCGCGGACGGCCGTGCTTTATACGCTTTCATGCCGGCCCTCTCGAAGAACGGATTGACCCATCCCATCACAGCCAGAGCCTCGACGATAGGGACATTGACCAGCGGCATCGTTTCTTGTACTAACCGGCTCGCCAGGCCGAGGCCGCGGTAACGAGGCTCGATAATCACCCTGCTGATCCGGCGGATATTTGCGTTAATCAGCGACAATTGCGTGCTCCTGTCGAGGCCGGCAAAGATGTGACCGGTTGCGATGTTCCGCAGCTCCAGCACAGCAGGAGCATTCGAATAGACAATGACGCCGACGGTCGTTTTGCCGCCGGTTCGTTTCATGACAAAGATTGCCGAAGCCGGACCGGGATGGCCACCGCAGTAGTGATAGCGGGAAAGCCGCTTGTAATCATCGAGACAGCCCGGCACTATTTGCAGATTCTCACAGACTGAACAGCCCGCAGGATGGCTAAGCCCACTTTGCATTTTATTTGCTCCCCTTACTTTTGTAGACAATCTCTGCCGGGCCGGACAACTGTTTGATAACAACCACATCGGGTGCCAGGTCGGGCAGGATGTCGTCCCTGCTGGAAGCAAGGATAAAAGTCGTGCCGGTGCTTTTTGCAAACCTGTGCAGGCGATATGAAATGACGGCTGCTGTCACGCTGTCAAGCTCCGAGCAGAACTCATCGGCAAAAACGAACTTCCTTCCCGCCGCCAGAGCCATCGCCAGCCGGAAGCGGTACTGCTGGCCGGCACTGAGATTGGCCGGCTGATTGAGAATGCAGAAGCAGTCATTCAGTCCGGTAACGCTTAGAAAACACAGGCTCTCGGCCAGTTCTGCTTCGAGGCAGTCGATGAGCGTCCTGTCGGCAGGCAGCGGAACCTCGGCAAGATTGATCCTCCGGCCGGCTGGGGCGGCTTTTTCAAGCTCGCCTAAGAGCACGCTCTTGCCGGCACCGGATGGGCCGGTGATATAGACGATGTCACCGGGGTTAATTTCGAGCCGGCAGGAGTGTGTGAAGTTTTGATCTGTGAGCCTGCCGAGCGAAAGGCCGAACATCCGGCAGACCGAAGCTACTTTACCGGTAATGGTGCCCCGCCATTTGAAACTTTTTGAAACACTGTACGTTGCCATATCTTCTCCCTATTGAAAATCAGCCGGTTCGGCGTTGTGGTTCGTTTACTATGCTTTTGATTTCATTAAGGACATCGCGAACACGGTAATAGCTACAGTGTCTCTTTGCCGCGATCCTTCTGATCGACAGCCCCATCAGGTAGTAATCCTTCGCGATTGCGAGCTGGCGAGAAGTCAGTTTGCCGCGGCACCTCAAACAGTCGATATACGGGCCATTTGCCAGTCGCTTCGAGATAGCACGAATCCTTCGAGCGACGCTTGTCTCGCTGACGCCGCGGATGCGGGCGATCTGCCGGATGCTGTTGCCGTGTTGAATATACATGGTCATCAACAGCTTATCTGTTCCGCTCAGAAGATTCAGCCTGCCGGCCAGCAGCTCCATCCGTCCCCGACGCAGGTCCTTGACGATGATCGTCTGGTTTGTGATATTATCATGTACTCGTTTCATTTCAATCCCCCTGCTGTATCTGTGTATCCGCTATTGAGCACGTAAAACCAAATATGTTATGTAAACATCATACATTATTACAATTTTATCTCAATATATAACCATGTCAAATATTTTGTTTGATTTATACTAAATTTTTTCAGATTTTTGCCGAATGGCTGGTTTCTGCTTTGCAAATGCTCATTTTTTGCTTGAATTTGAACGCTTTAATGGGATGATTAGGGGAAAATACTCAAAAGAGTTTAACAGAATCAGATAAATGTCATTCTGAGGCGAAGCCGAAGAATCTCAATGCCTCAGTGGAAAAATAAGCCGACACGTTGATATAACAACGATAAGGTTGAGATGCTTCGCTTTGCTCAGCATGACAGAAAGTGTAACGGAATAAATGTAAGATTCATAGTCGGAGCTAAAAGAAATGAAAGCACTGGTTTTGAATGAAGTAAAGCAGCCGCTTGTGCTGCAGGAAAGACAATCGCCGAAGGCCGGCAAGGAGCAGGTCATCGTAAAGCTCAAAGCGGCGGCACTTAACAGGCGCGATTACTGGATTACGCAGGGATTGTATGCGGGGATTAAGTGCCCTGTCATATTAGGCTCGGATGGTGCCGGAACTACCGAACAGGGAACCGATGTAATTATCAATCCCGGCTATAACTGGGGCGAGCGTCAACAAGCACAGAGCGGCGATTTCAAAATCCTCGGCATGCCGGACGATGGAACCTTCGCCGAGGAGATAGCCGTGTCGCAACAGCAGTTGTTCGACAAGCCGGAGCATCTGAGCTTCGAGCAGGCGGCGGCACTTCCCCTGGCTGGCCTTACAGCATACCGGGCACTTTTCGTACAGGGCAGGCTGCAAAGCTCGCAGACGGTCGTTATAACAGGCATCGGCGGCGGTGTGGCGTGTATCGCACTTCAGCTTGCCGTCGCAGCAGGCGCTGCCGTCATCGTGACATCGTCCTCGCAGGCTAAGATCGATAAAGCACTTGCAATGGGAGCAACGGCAGGATTTCTATACACAGCCAAAGGCTATGCCTCGCAGGTCAATGAGCAATTCGGGCCGGTCCATCTGATAATCGACGGTGCCGGAGGAGATGGATACGGCGAGCTTATTGATATGGCCTGTCCCGGCGAGACAATCGTCAACTATGGAGCGACAGCGGGAATGCCGAGCAAGCTGGAATTGCGGAAGGTGTTCTGGAAGCAACTGCACTTAATCGGCTCGACGATGGGCTCGCCGGAAGATTTTGCCGCTATGCTCGATATGGTCAACAGGCATAAAATTCAGCCGGTCATCGATGAGGTCTTCGCCCTGAGCGACGGTAACAAAGCATTCGAGAAAATGAATGTCTCATCGCAGTTCGGCAAACTCGTGCTGCGAGTCAGTGACAAGTAACGAATTTGTCTTAGAATGTCATTCTGAGCAAAACGTAGTGAAGCGAAGAATCTAAAAGCCATAAGTGTATTATCAACCGATACGTTGTTATAATACCGATAACGTTGAGATGCTTCGCTTCGCTCAGCATGACATAGGTAGAGGTAGCTCAGGATGACAAAAATCGGCCAGTTTGATTAGGGAAAGAAATGAAGGTGTAAAGATGGACGGTACAGGTGATAGATTCCAGCTTCAAACCAAGTACGACCCGGGAAAAATGCCGGGCCACAGGCTCGACTGGTCAGTAAAGCCGGATTTGTATAAGGAGTATCCCCAGGCCGGGAAGATCGAGCTGCCGGCGTTCGAGCCGGGCCAGCCAATGAGCCTGGACAAGACGCTGCGGCAGCGAAAGAGCATCCGCGATTACCAGGAGAGATCCATCAGCAAGGGCCAGCTCGCGTATCTGCTATGGGCCTCGACCGGCATCCAGCGTGTCGAGGACGGCTATGAATTCCGCACGGCACCTTCGGCGGGGGCTTTGTATCCGATAGAAACTTATGTGATTGTCAACAACGTCAAAGCCCTGGAGCCGGGTGTTTATCATTATGCAATCAAGTCGCATCAGCTCGAACTATTGCAGCAGCGTGACCTTCGGCGGCAAATTGCTGCCGCGGCACTCGGCCAGGGTATGTGTGCGGCAGCGGCGACGGTATTTATCTGGACGGCGGTATTCGAACGCTGTAAGTGGAAATACGGCCAGCGGGCGTATCGTTACATATATCTCGACGCCGGCCATATCGCCGAGAACCTTGCTTTGGCAGCCGTGAGCCTGAACCTCGGTACATGTGAAATCGGTGCCCTCTACGACGATAGTGTAAACGCAATCATCGGCGTTGACGGCACAGAAGAAAGCACAATCTACATGGCCGCCGTCGGCTTACCAAAATAAAGTTAAATGCGATTATCACACAGGAACTGAACATCCGCCCGTTAAATTTCTTATTTTCAGCCATTTTCCTATGTAGGCAATACGGCTTTTTTAAGAAAATACTATATTTTTCGATGTAAAATTGACCTGATTGTCCGATGTTATTAAATTATGTCGTGTCCGGATCGGTCTGGTGAGAGGCCGGTGGCGGGTATAAGGTATAATTTATGCGTGATGTAGATGAGCTTTTCGCTGCATTGGGGCGGTCGAAGTTTCGCAGCCGGTTTCGGCTTGCCGGCAAAGAAGCCGAATATCTCAGGGATAAAGGTTTGGAATTGATCCTCGATCAAGCACGTGATTTTGTAACCAAAAGGCTGGCCGATGCCAATCCCGCCAATGACGGCAAACAAACGCCGATGCGGAACCACCCGGTTTTTGTCGCTCAGCATGCAACCGGTACCTGCTGCCGGAGCTGCCTGGCCAAATGGCACGGCATCCCGAAAGGCAGACCGCTCACACAAGAGCAGATAGATTATATCGTTGAGGTTCTCAGACGCTGGCTGGCCGGGCAGAACATCCAGCAGCAGGCCCGCGAAAGGTAATAATTTTCCTGATTATTGCCCGAAAAAAATCTTTGCATTCACATACCAGGGGTCTATACTGGATTTTGTAGGACAGCAAAATGTAGTTCGAAGGAGTTTTGTGAAAGATTTAAGACAATGGATACGAAGCCGGGAAGGAGTCCCAAAGTAGTCGTAATCGGCGGCACGTATGTTGATATGGCGATACGCTGCGGCCAAATCCCAGCACCCGGTCAGAAAGTTGCCGGGTCGGCCCTTTCATATACGACTAGCGGCCCAGGACCCAATCAAGCCGTAGAAGCTGCCTTATGCGGTTGCGATGTGCACCTGATAAGCAAAGTCGGCGGCGATCCTCTTGCTCAAATGGCCAGGAATATCCTGACCGAATACAAAGTCAACACGGATTTTGTTTACACCGCCGAAGCAAAGAATACCGGTTTGATCGTCACCTTGGTGAACGCTGCCGGTGAGAACGCCTCCTGTTATTACCCCGGTGCCAACGGCGCATTACAAAGCCCGGATATCACCGAAGCCGAACAAATAATATCCGAGGCCGACGTCTGTTTAATTCACGGCCATTTGCCGCAGGAAGCAATCGTCAGTGCACTTCGATGTGCAGAACTGTACGGTGTCAAAGTAATTCTCAACCCAGCAAGACCTTTGGAGCAGCAGGACCAGACGGAAAGCGATCTACCCATAGAATATTTCAAAGCGGACATCCTGATTCCGAATCTCTACGAAGCTGCCGATATCACCGAGCAATCGACGGCTAACATTCGAACCGCCAAGCTCATCGGTTCGGATCTTGTGGCCCGCGGCGTAGGCGCTGCTATTATCACAATGGGCAGACGGGGCTGTATGGTCGTTGACAGAAACAGTGCCGACCACATTCCGGCGTTCGAGATAGAGCTTGTCGACCACACAGGACGGGGTGATGCATTTGCAGGGGCGTTAGCCGCCTATTGTGCCGTCGAGAACGATATACGAGCGGCAGCCAAGTTTGCCTCGGCGGCAGGAGCACTGGCCTGCACGAAGTTCGGATCAATAGAAGCCCTGCCAACGAAGGCAGATATTATTGAAATGCTGCAGAAAGAAGATTCGGACTAATTATCTTAAACAGCCACATCTGAATATGATGGTTTAAAGATAATTGAAGAGAATCCGATGAACAGAAAATTTTCGGAAATTAAATATCCTCAATTAGTTTCCCGCTACAAAGAGCTTCGCAAGATCATATTCGATCTGCAAAACAATGCCCTACTCCAGTACATATCAAGAAAGGCCATCGACGTATGCGGCAAAAAACTTAAGGTCCTACAGAACAATGCATTCGTTTTAGACGACATAGATCAGATAGGAGTGGTCATGGATTATTGCATCTATGACTATCAAGAAGAAGGGCTCAATATCGTCGCGAAGTACATGTCTGATTCCAAACTCGATCCGGATTCTGATGAATATACAGTTGTTAGAGCTATGTCGGAATCATTTTACACGCTTGTGCAGGTCGATGATGTCCTGCCGGGAGTTGGGGCCAGAATTAATGACGTGATTGGAGGCAAACAATTTTTGCTCGTTGACCTGGGATTGAGCACAACGGCAGAAAAGGGCTTGGTACTTGCTACAAGGCTTCTGCCTTTCGAAGATTTTGTGACAACATCAGGAGCAGCCCTTCCGGTGGACCTGGAAACGCTTGAGGAAATCTTATATTACGTATTTGAACATTATGGCACTGAGAATGGCGAATATATAGACATCGACCTTAGACGGGAGGCTGATATGACCGCCGCAATTATTCGTATTTGTTTGGAGGCGAATGCCTCAGATTACATTCAATATGAAGATGTGGAAAATATACCGGTCCCCTCACCTATACACAGAGAAATCCGTGTCGGCAGAAATGAATCCTGCCCCTGCGGCAGCGGAAAGAAATACAAACGATGCTGCGGACGTTAAAAACCTTGTTCAAACGCCCGCTCTTAGTTGTCCTTCGGTTTTATAAGCAGATATTGCGGACTTTGTTCGGCGCGTAAGCTCAGATCTTTGGTTCTCCAGTTTATGATGACCTTACCGCCATAGGTGCCGACGAGTACTACCTCGGTCGGTTTTATTGGCAGGGTGATATTATGCCTTGGGCCCAGGGTCCAGAAAGCAACTGCCTCGCTATTGCCTTTGGTCAGCTTGAAGGCAAAGTCATTTTCATTGCCGAGATCAAATCTTTCCTTGACGGAATAACCGGCAAGAGTGGATGACAGAACCTTGGCGGCAAGATACGCGGCCTTGGGACTCAGGTCATGCTTAACAGTTCCAAAGTGATGCTCTCTCTCGCTGGGATCTGTGCCGTCGTTCTTCCAGTCATACCAGATGCTGACCGGAATGTTCTGATAGGCGTTTATCAGGAACATTCGCACCAGGTATTCGGCCTGCTGCTGCTCGGTGAGGCGGGATTTGTCCCAGTTGATGTTCGAGTATCCCCACTCGCCTGAGATGACGGGAATCTGTTTTGATGCCGGGGCATAACGTTTGATGAGTTTGCGGAACTCGGCGTAATCTTTGATTACCGTCTCCGGCGGCTGCGAGCGGTATGGATGGACACTGAGGACATCTATCCAATTAAGAAGGCCGTTTTTGAAACAGCCCTCGAACCATTTCAACGGTATCTGTGAAGTAGCACCGGCAACAACATGGCCGCTCGGATCGGCTTGCTTAATCCGTGCCGCGCACGCTTCAACGAGTTTGCAATAATCATCCACACTGGGCTGCGGCGTCCAGAACTGCTTAATGTTCGCTTCATTCCATATTTCCCACAGGATTCCTTTGCCGGCGTATCTTTTAGCGGCGGCTTCGGCAAAATCTGCGAACGCCTTTCGGCCGGCCTCGGTGCGGACAGACCTGTCCGTTTCGTAAATCATGTTGCTGTAATCGAGAATGTAGAGGACACGGATGCCGAGTTTTTCGCACGCAAGAGTTAAAGAATCATAGCCCGATTCCTTGAAATAATATTCGCCTTTTTCCTGCTCGATGCGAGACCAGACAAGGTCCATTCTAATAAACTTGAATCCCGCATCGGCGATCATGTGAAGATCGCGAGGAATACCTGTGAAGTGGATATTGACGCCGAAGCCGTCGGGAATAGTAGGCCCGGGCAGAGGCTGGGCGCCTGTAGCCTGCGAAAACACTGCTGTAACCGGAGAAAAAACAACTGCAAAGGCAAATAAAAGCCGAATATACAAAAGCAAGTGAGAAGCATTGCTGTTTTTTGTATTGCGTATTCTGTATTCTGAAATCAGACTCATCTTCCACCTTTCAATTTGTAGCCGGTAGTAATATACAACAGACGTAAATACCTGTCAAACACCATGCCGGCACGTTTTTTTACATACATTTGAACGCCCTTACGTGTAAATCTTTAGTAATTTGGGAGTTAGAGAAGCTAAAAAGAGATAGCACAGCACCCGCACAACTCAAAGGTCTCCTGACAGCACTGTTGACACTAAGGAAAGGAAACGTAACGAAAAGGTAAGTAAAGATATTACGAATACGAATACGGCTGATCAATCAGCTATTACTTCGGATTCGCTTCGTAATCGTAATCCTCAGTTGAATGCACTTCGTTTTATAGAAGCGCCTTAACCGATTGATTCCGCCGGCGGAAAGTGCATAAAAGGGGCCGTAAGCCCGACACTCACAGACCCTCATATGTTTTGTTTCTTATGAATTGGCCTATCGTACCAAGGCCGCCATTCCCTATGGGCTGACCGCGCGATTGTAGATTCGGACATCATCGATCAGGCCGGAGAAGAAAGTGCCGGTAGTAAAGTTCTTATCGACGCCGATGTATAAACCCATAGTAGAACCATCCAAACTCGGCTGTGTGTCTTCGGCAACCACAACGCCATCGACATATAGAGTTCTATTCGAACCGTCCCAGACAAGACCAATCCGATGCCATTGACCATCTGTAATGACTGCTTTGGAAAACAGAGGACCTGTAGAACGACCAGTACCTTTTAACTCCGTCATCAAGTTACCATCAACATCCACAGTCAGCCAGTTTGCAGCAATTTGTTGGGACACAATAACCTGACCTGGTGCTCCCCCCTTGATCCATGCAAAAATGCTGAAGGGGCCATCCGCCGGATTCAGGATTGAAAGTGTAGTAGCACACCCACTTAAACCATCCAACTGAAGAGCACCATTTATTTGTCCGCCATCGGGCTGCCATACGGCTCCACCGATAATAATGGCATCGTTATTAGCGACACTATCAGCAGCATACATACCCTCCGTCTCGTCCAATGACCAGTGAGCAATCATGCCTATCTGTGGAATTTCTTCCTGCCAATACTCCATAAAAAGCTCCACGTCCTGTTCATTCACGATCCCATCACCGTCAGGTAAGGGAGCGATATCAACCAACGGATTTTCCTGGTCCCAGTGCCCAATGAGTATCTCAAGGTCCTTAATATTTACGATTCCATCGCGGTTAAAGTCAGGGGATGCTTGCTCCGGAAGAAGTTCAATGTCCACACGAGCAGCAGGACCATCAGTCACTATAACATTCCTCACCCCACGAGGTACAAAACCAGGGACATCAAACACCAAGTCATACGTTCCGGGCAAAAGCATTCTGTGATAATCACCAACGTCTGGATCGGTGAAAATAGGGTGACTATTACCTACTACAAGTATCTCGGCCCAGAGTGGATCACCGGAGCTCCGGTCAGTAACGATCCCTCGTACACCTATATGAATAGCTTCAAGAAAGCTTAGCATCGACTCCTTATTGTTCGACCATAGAGTTGGAAATTGAGAAGAGGATGGTCTGAAATTGTTTGATAATTCAATCGTTACCTCATTGCAACTAATGTAACGATAATTCCAGTCTGCCATCTCTCCTATGACAGGATACCAACGAGCACTATTGATAATGCCCTCGGGAAATTGTGCACTATTCCACATCGGTTGATTATGAATAGAGTAACGTCTGGAGATGTCTTCATATAACAAATCATCAGGTGTAGGTGTATCTACGGCAGTCATTTGTTCGTTATAACCGTAAGGATAACAAACGAGCAGTGCACCCGTATGGAAAGAAGCAGAGAGGACAAAACTGTTTTCAACCGTCCAGTTCATGATGTGACGTACTTCCGGCTGACGGCTTGAAGCATCTAGTGGTTCTCCAGTGAATATATTCAGACTACTGTCGGTAAGCAGCGGGAAGTTTCTGTTCAAGTCGACACCAGCAGCATTTCTACGAGTATCAAGCTCAAGACCGTCAGGATTCATCAATGGTACGATCCATATTGCTGTGTTGTCAACAAGGTTAGTGATGCGTTCGTCTGTTCCGTACTCAGCCAGTAGCAAATCGATGAAGTAGAGGCATATTTCGGAGCTTAGGGATTCATCTCCGTGTATTGCAGCAACATATTTGAACTCCGGCTCATCTTCCTCAACGTCAGGATTATCTGTAATAAGCATGGCCCAGAGTTCGCGGCCCTGTACCGACTGGCCGAGAGTGTAGAGACGACAGATATCAGAGTTTGCTTCGGCATAAGCACTCAGTTCCTCCGTTAGCGTATCATAGCTGTGGTAGCTGCCTAAGGCCATTATATCGAAGTCTTCCCGCGGAGGTTGTTGCTCTATTTCGTGCAATGGGTAACCTGTTTGTTTCAGTTGTTCAAGTTCCTGTAAGCTCACGTGGATCGTAGCAACATTGCCTTGTACATTGCTTATGTCATATCCCGCTCTGGCCAGCTCACCCAGAGCTTCACGATCTGGGAATGTAATTTCTACCACTTTGACGTGCCCTAATCGTGGGCCCGTATCTGAAGCAGCTGTAGAATAGCTCTCGTCATTTTCAGGTTTTCCGTAAAGAGCCTCAGATGTTAATGTAATGCACAATATGATTATCACAAACTTAATTCTGTAACCATTAAACCGTTTCATTTTCCTGTCCTTTCAGAATTAGTATATACGCACGTTCAATGGTGGATTTTATTTCTACAAAAAACCACAGATTGCAAGCCGCATGGAGTTTCTCCTCCAAAGCCTATCGTTCGGTTAATGAAAAGCCTATATTATTATGAACAAATCAAGTCAATTTGTCAATATGTGGTGACTACGTATTTTTACGTATAAAGCCCCTGCTTATTCAGGAGGAGGAGAGTAGAGAGCAGGGGCTTGAAGGTATTGTAAACCTCCATAATTACAACCTTCGCCCTTTAATTTACAATAACTGTCCGGCTATGTCTATTGTGGTGA
>WOR8_10002399_pt1 | contig 18545 bp, 17 predicted proteins | sample DeeMarSeWOR38_10_FD_19890 | JGI IMG/M metagenome (IMG submission 19890)
TGCTCAGCCAGCCGCTGCTGATGCGGGATTGGCTGGAAGTGGACCGCGCGGCAATGGAATCGATGCAGGCAGATGACGTTATTGGGCAGGCCGGGTTACTCTGGCGGATGGTTTATCGCGTCGTTGCTCGGATGATGAAACTGCATCCGTCTTTCATCGTTGTACGCCACGAAGACATTTCCCACGACCCTGTTGCCTGTTATCGGGATCTGTACGCTGCTCTTGATCTGGATTTCACGCCCGGAGTGGAGAATGCCATTTTGAAAGCCAGCAGTCCTGAAAATCCGACGGAGTTATCGAAGGAAAAAGTCCATGCGGTGAAATTGGACAGCCGCGCGAATTTGGATAATTGGAAGAAGCGCCTGAGCCGGGATGAAATCAGGCGTATTCGCGAGATGACAGGAAAAACTGCACAGTTATTCTATTCTGATGAGGAATGGTAATGAAGATGGTTGAGAAATCACAAAATTCGTTTTTTGGACCGCCCTGGCTGGTAAATTTAATCGTAATTGCGCTTTTCGTTTTAGGATTTGGTATCCGCATGCTGGATTTGACCGACCTGCCCCTGGATTTCCACCCTACACGACAGTTTCTCTCGGCAATCAAAGCGCGTGGTATGTATTATCAATATGCTCAGGATGTTCCAGAATGGCAGCGAGAAATGGCTGTACAGCAGTGGAAAGATGCAGATGTCTTCGAACCAGCTGTGAATGAGGCGGTTGTGGCTGGGCTTTATCTGCTCTTTGGGGATCATTTGTGGTTGGCACGCATCGCTTCATCGCTTTACTGGCTGCTTGGCGGGCTGGCGCTGTTTGCCCTGGCTCGTCACATCACTTCTGTGGATGGGGCAATCATTGCTCTAGCATATTATTTGTTCATTCAATTTGGGATTGAAGCCAGCCGTTCGTTCCAACCTGATCCCTTGATGGTGGGATTGACCCTGGCCGGTTTGTGGTCTTTTGAGCGTTGGTATACAAAAAGAACCTGGAAATGGGTAGTCATTGCGGGGCTGTTGAGTGGCATGGCAATTTTTGTCAAAACTGTCGCGGTGTTTCCCTTGTTAGGTGCATTTGCTTTTGTAATTTTAACAACAGGCAAACTGAAACTAACCCTCAAAGATCCGCAAGTATGGGCGCTGGCAATTATCACAGTGTTACCAATTACCCTTTTTATGATCGATAGTCTGTATATCTCAAAAACTTCGAATTTATCCACAACTTTGCGATTTTTTCCCAGCCTTTGGATAGATCCCGCATTCTACGTGCGCTGGAAGAACATGATTGGAAATACGCTTGGTTTTGGGGCGTTTTTATTGGCATTGCTGGGAATATTTCTGGCAAAACCGGGCAAGGAGCGGTCCCTGTTGCTGGGGCTTATAGCAGGGTATGTTGTTTATGGTCTCGTGTTCGCTTACCATATCACCACACACAATTATTACCAGTTGCCGTTGTTTGTGTTTATTTCCCTATCACTTGCATTCGTAGGAAAAGCGTTGTTCCTGAAATTAACAGAGATCAATAATGCATCTAATCTTGTGCGTGTATCTGTTGCGGGTATTATACTTTTCGGCATGGGTTTCGAAATGTGGAACGTTCGTGTGGAGCTGGTCAGGAACGATTATCGGGCCGAACCACGGTTCTGGGCTGATCTAGGAGATAAACTGGGGCACGATACCCCGGTGCTCGGGCTTACCCAGGATTATGGTAATCGCCTGGCATATTGGGGTTGGAAAACAATCGAACGATGGCCAACGACGGGAGACCAGAATCTGCGTGAACTGGCTGGGGTTGCAAAAACTTTCGATGAGATTTTTGCCGATCGTGTTGAAGGAAAACGATATTTTCTTGTGACGAATTTCAATCAATTTGACCGTCAGTCGGACTTGAAAGATAAACTGTTTGGTACATATTCGATCCTTGAACAAACTTCGGAATACATCATTTTCGATTTGCAACAGCCCCTGGAAAAACCGTAAAATGTCAGATCAAGATTTGCCGCTTGTTTCAATTATTACACCCTCTTTCAACCAGGCACCTTTCCTGGAAGAGACCATCCGTTCCGTACTGGAACAGGATTATCCACGCATTGAGTATGGTATCGTGGATGGTGGCTCTGCTGACGGCAGCGTGGGTATCATCAAAAAGTATGCGGATAAATTGGCCTGGTGGGTCTCCGAAGTTGACAAGGGGCAAACCGATGCCATAAACAAAGGCTTTGGACGTGCTAGAGGAAAGATCATGGCCTGGATTAATTCTGATGATACGTACGAGCCTGGGGCTGTTTTGGCAGCGGTGAAGTATCTCCAGGAACACCCTGATGTAGGGATGGTCTACGCTAACTGCAACTTTATTAATGAAAATAGCGAGGTAATCGGCAAATTCGGTGCGGCACAGACCAATTACAAACGTTTGCGCCGAGGCTATGTCCACATCCCGCAGCAGACTATGTTCTTCCGTGCCGGGTTGTGGCATGCAGTCGGCCCGCTTGACCCGTCGTTCTACTTTGCGATGGATTACGACCTTTGGGTGCGGATTGCAGATCGCTCCAAGATTAAATATATTCAGGGACAGACCTGGGCCAACTTCCGTATACACACGTCCGGGAAAACCATAGTTGCCGATGACCGCTGCTGGCCAGAGATGCTGCGCGTGCATTACCGCGATGGCGGCAGCTTTTTCTCGGCAATCGTGGCGAAGTATTACATCCGTAAGCTAGTTGCGCCGTTGTGGAACTGGCGACGTAAGAGAATGTTGGATTTGTAGGAGACGAAAATGCAGCAGTGGGAGTATTGTGAAGTTGATTTCAATGGCAGAACTACAAAGATATATTTTTATGATGAAGCAGGTGATTATATTAACAATCCAACAGAGCATCTAAGATTAGGGATAGTGCTTGCAGAATTAGGGCACGATGGCTGGAACATAGTTTCCAATTGGTGGCGTAATAGAAATGAAGTAACTTATATGTTGAAACGACCTCTCGATGAAGAGTGGACAGCACATGACAGGGCACGAGCAAAGGAAAAATATGTTGCCAAGCCTAAACACTTGAAATAAAAAATGAACTGGCTCTTTTCCCCTCCATCTCTTGACGACTTCATTCGTCTACTCAAGGCCTGGCGTTTCTGGGTTTTGGGTGTATTGATTGGCGCTGTACTGGGCACAACGCTTTTTTATCTTGCCCCCCCACCTTATCGGGCACGTGCTACTGTCAATGTGGATTTCAATCTTGAAGAAGCCTGGCCTGAAGAAACTGACCGCCAACAGTTCTACTATCTTGAACGCGAGACGCGCAAGCTGGAGGAGATCGCCTGGTCGGACACTGTGATGCAGTCAGTAGCAGAAGCCAGCGGTATGGATGTTTCTACCTTGCGAGAGGAGGTGCTTTCGCTCAGTCAACCAGCCGAAGCAGGTTGGCACTTTTATGCTGATGACCGCGACAAGAAGCGAGCCGAATCACTTGCTTCGACATGGGCGCTAGCCTTTACCAAGCAAGCGCAAGCATACATAGCCGCACAGACCGACTTGAATTCCTTTGTCCGTTTGGATGCGGCACAGGTGGATGATTTGCCTGTCTATCGCAGGGCTTCCCAGGGCATATATTTACTCTCAGGCTCGGTTGGCTTTTTGGCCTTGAGTGCCTTGCTGGTTTTGTTTTTTAAACCCCGTCAATTTACGGCGTAAGGTGGATTGCCAATCCGTCCCACAATTTTCAATGAAATCATTGCTCACATCCAAAGAAATGATCGATAAACTGATGCGTTTCCTGTGGGGCGCGGCTTTGTTGACCTTGCCGGTTACCAGCTTTCGCTATTTTCCGGGACTGGGTGAGACTACTTTTGTGCGACCGTTAGCATTCTATCCGCTTGCACTGCTGTTGCCCATTTTGCTGATACAACTCTTGCGAAACCGGATTCCTTCTCCGTGGCCCGGGGGCATGCTTCTGCTGGGGGCCTTTCTGTTAGCCCTTTTGGCGGTCAGCATGTTCGGGGTCCTGCACGCGCCGCTGGAAATGCGCGGGCAAACCTACTGGGGTCGTAACATCCGCGCCTGGGCGACGGTCATCATTGGGCTGTCCTTTTTCGTGACCGCAGTCTGGATGAATAAGAACGAAAATGACTTGAAATTTTCCGTGCGTTGGCTGCTGGCCGGATTTGTGTTGGACATTGCCTGGAGTGGGGTGCAGATGATGGCTTTTTACACACCCTTGCTTGAAAAAGTGACAGTCACACATTGGCAATTGGCCTTCTCGATGCGCGAACTGGTCAAGGCCAATCGTGTTTCGGGGTTGGCCTATGAACCGGCCTGGCTGGCGGGACAAATCGCAACGGTATACATGCCCTGGCTACTTGCCGCTGTGTTGACGAAGACGCACTTCACCCGCTTCAGGTGGCTCGAAGCGCTGCTGCTCGGACTGAGCGGCTTGCTTCTGTTGGCGACGTTCTCACGAGGTGGGCTGGTAACGGCTATCGGCGCAGTGGGTCTGACCTTCCTATTGGTGGGCGGTGATATGATGCGCGCTGGCTGGCGTTGGTTTTATACCGGTTTTAGACGCAGTGAGCGGGCAATGCAGCGCTGGCTGATTGCAATGAGCTTGCGCTTTGGTGTGCTTCTTTTGGTGTTATCGGCTATAACCGGGGCAATCTTATTCCTGGGACAAAAAGGATACATTACCCGTTTGTGGAATACACAGGCTGATAACCTTTCTGATTTCATCATTGAGAACTCGGCTGGTGCGCGCGCTGCCTATAACTGGGCCGGGCTGGCTACCTATAACGAACATCCCTGGCTGGGCGTTGGACTGGGTGCCAGTGGCTTCTACATGTACGAAAACCTGCCCGATTGGGCGTTGACCACCGTGCCCGAAATTGCCCGCCAGTTGAACCCGTCCAATCGCCTGTATCCGAACCCGAAGAACATGTATGTTCGCATTCTGGCAGAAACGGGTTTGTTCGGTTTTGCATTCTACCTGGCTTATTTGTTCGGGCTGCTTGGCGATGCACTATCCTTTTTACGCAAACCTGGACTATTTCGTTTCCTTGGTAGTGCTGGCCTGTGTTCCTGGCTGGCGATCTCCATCTACAATATCACACAGGACTCTTTTGCAACGCCGAATATTTGGGTAAACTTGGGCATCCTGGTCGGGATGACCAGATTGAATTTCAAGAACGCTCTGGAGGATCGTGCATGATAGTCCTATCTGTGGGGATGCCGCGTGCCGGTTCAGGCTGGCATTACAACCTGATCCACGGCCTGATGAAGACCACGGGCTGTGCCGATGCACGCGAAATCCGTGAAGCTTATCGCTTGCAGGGCATCCTGACAGAAGTCAATTGCAACATCGGCGTACTATCCCTGCGACGACTGGGGATGGTAATGATTCCCGCGCTGGCAGGTAAAACCTTTGTTATCAAAGCGCACTCCGGGCCGACAGTCTGGTCGCGTCTGCTCTCGACGATGGGCTTGCTACGCATCACGTACATTTACCGCGACCCGCGTGATGCTATGCTCTCGGCATATGAGTACGGTCAACGCGCGCTGGCAAAAGGCCGCCCGAACGCATTTTCACACTTGAGCGATTTCGAGAAGACAGTAGCCTTTATGGAAGACTATGTCCGTATCTGGGAGAAGTGGCAGGTTGAAAAGAATGTGCTCATCGCGCGTTACGAAGACTTGTTGCAAGGGTACGATGCGGAATCAGCCCGTCTGGTGGAATTCCTGCAATTAGACAGGAGCAGGCAGGAGGTCGAGCAAGTGATCGAGGGGTATCGTCCAGGCAAGGCTGACGAGCAGCAAGGTCTGCATTTCTATAAAGGTAAAATTGGTCGTTTCCGCACATCCTATTCGCTAGAACAACAGTCAGATTTGGCTGAACGATTTGGATCATATCTGGAGAAAATGGGGTACCATGTTTAACTTCGCACTCAACTTGTAAGTTCTTACTAAGGTTGACCAGGGATTTTTCGGTTATTATTGAACTATGCGTACATTCAATACTCCCTACGTTGCGGATTGGTATGCCGTCTCTTTGCGCTGGTTAACGCTGATAGGAATGATCGTTTCGCTGGCGATGGGGGGAATATTGTTTTCTGTGGCCGTTTGGCCGCTAGGCGGACTTATCCTTTGGAACCTGACAATGACGATGTTCGCCGGTTTGAGTTCGCGTATGGCATATCATCGCCAAATCAGTTTGGCAATTGACTTGTTGATGACCGGAGCGTTTTTTTGGATGCAGGGAGGATTGTACGGACCTGTGTTGTGGGCTGGGTTGCTGCCAATTTTGATCGGGGCAATTTACTTTGAACTATGGGGGGCGCTTTTAGCCGCAGCTTTATTTTCCATTTTGGAAATTGCCTCTATTTGGACCGGGTTGATTTCTCCGGCATTTTTACAAACATCTTTGATTGTTGTTGCCAGCACCTTGGGGCTTGGGTTGTTGTTCGGATTTATCAGCCGCCGGTTGATCGAGTATTTGCGGGAAATGCGTGTTACACGTATCGATGAAGAACAACGTCGCATCCGCATGGAGAATGAGCGTTGGCGTGCCTTGTACGAGTTATCCTCCAACTTGACCGGGACACTCAGTTACAAGCGTGTCTTGGATTCCGTGCTTGACCTGGGATATACTGCCCTGAACCCTGATCCCGATGCGGACACTGATGAGAAATTGATCAGTGCTGTGCTGCTCTTCAAGGGCGATCGGCTTGAAGTTGGGGCGGCGAGGCGGATTACCAGCGCCGACCTGCGTGTAAAGTTAGATGCCAATGAAGGTGTTTTAAAACGCGTGATCGATGAAGGTGAAGCCGTCCTGACGACCAATATCAGTTATGACCCGGAACTGGGGCGTATTATCGCGTTGCGGAATTGCACAGCGGCCTATTGTTTCCCATTACGGAGTGGTTTCAATGTCTATGGCGCAATGCTGTTTGCCCACGCAGATCCGAATTATTTCACCCGCGAACGCACAGATTTGCTGGATATGATCGGTCGCCAGGCTGTAATCGCCATCCAGAACGCCCGCTTGTACCAGGATCTGCTTGAAGAAAAGGAACGCATGGTAGAAGTCCATGAAGAAGCGCGTAAAAAGCTGGCGCGTGATTTACATGATGGCCCAACGCAGTCTGTGGCGGCTATGGCCATGCGTATCAATTTGACGCGTCGTATGTTTGACAAGGATGCGAAATCTGCCATCGATGAACTGGTCCGTATCGAGGATCTGGCGCACCGGACGACAAAAGAAATCCGTCATATGCTCTTTACCTTACGCCCGCTTATCCTTGAATCTCAGGGATTAACGGCTGCGCTGAAGTCTATGGCCGAAAAGATGCGCGAAACATATACCCAAAATGTTGTGATAGAAGTCAACGAAAAGATTGTCGAAGATCTAGAAATGGGCAAACAGGGCGTGATCTTTTATATTGTTGAGGAAGCTGTCAACAATGCGCGCAAACACGCTGCAGCCTCAAACATCTGGGTGCGCTTGAAACAATTGGACCCCGGCCTGTCGCTGCTCGAGGTTAAGGATGATGGTATGGGGTTTAACGTAAACGCTGTGAACGAAGCTTACGATAAGCGCGGCAGTTTGGGGATGATTAACCTGCGTGAACGCACGGAATTAGTTAATGGTTTGTTGAATATTCAGTCTCAACCTGGTAAGGGCACCATCGTACAGGTTTATGTGCCGCTCACCGAAGAAGCGGCCGACCGCTTGCATCACGCCAGAGCGTAGAGTCACATGCCTACCGCAACAGGTTTATATTACTTTGCTCACGGAGAGGAATTGCGAGACCGTCCGCCCGTGTTGGTGCTGCATGGGGCTGGTGGCTCCCACCTGAGTTGGCCGCCCCAGATCCGGCGGCTGAACGGGCAGCGTATGTTCACGCTGGATTTGCCTGGTCATGGCAAATCGCAGGGCATAGGTAGACAGGACATCGCAGAATACGGCAAAGCTGTGATCGAATTCATGAAAACCCTGCGGCTTTCCACTGTCGTCCTGGTTGGCTTCTCTATGGGTAGCGCCATTGCGCTTTCACTGGCTTTGCAATACCCAAAACGAGTGCTTGGGCTGGGACTGATTGGGAGCGGTGCGAAGATGCGTGTGTCTACTGGTACACTCGAGTTGGCATCCAATCCTTCCACGTTTCAGTCCACCGTTGAAACGGTGGTTGAAAATTCGTATAGTTCTGGTATTGACCCACGTATAAAGGAGTTGGCTGTTCAGCAAATGGCAGAGACGCGTCAGGCGGTTCTATATGGCGATTTTCTGGCCTGTGATGAATTTGACGTGATGGAGCGCGTTAACAAGATCCATGTTCCCACACTTATCATTTCTGGCAGCGCAGACCGCATGACGCCGCCCAACCGTTCGGAATTTCTACGCGACCAAATCGAAGGGGCGCAATTACATATTGTGGAGGGGGCCGGTCACATGGTCATGATTGAACGGCCGGATGAAGTGGCTGGCCTACTGAATGAGTTTTTAGATCAAATCCAGTATTAGTTTCCCAGTAATTCAATCAAGATAGGAATAGCATTGCGTACCGCCTGGCCACGATGGCTCAGGCGATTTTTTTCGTCCATTTCCAATTCGGCCATCGTTTTAGTTGAACCTTTTACCAGAAAAATTGGATCGTAGCCAAAGCCGCCCGTTCCGCGTTCCTCGGAGATGATCTTACCGGCACATATCCCCTCAGCGAGTTTCACGCTTCTTCCTGGGCTGACAATTGCTACCGTTGCCCGAAACCTGGCCACCCATGGACGGGGTCTGCCGCTAAGTGCTTGAAGCAAATAAGCGCGTCTGTTTTCATCTGTGTACGGTTCAATCCCAAAGCGGTTTGAATGCAAACCGGGTTTGGCATCCAATGCGTCCACTTCTAGGCCAGAATCGTCAGCCAGGGCGGTCAGCCCGCTGGCCTGGGAGAAGGCTATGGCCTTTTTGGTAGCATTTTCAGCATAGGTCTGGCCGTCTTCCTCCACTTCGAGTTCCAGGCCAAGGTCGGCGGGAGTTACCAATTCAACCTCCAATTCTTGCAGGATGGCCTGGATTTCTTTGATTTTGCCTTTGTTGTTGGTGGCGATTAAAAGCTTTGGTTTTCGTGTCATTCGTTTTGCTTCCTTGTTCTTGCTGGGGTTCATCCCCAGCGAGAATAATTACAACGCTAAAATGTCACTTTACCTTTTTCAATGCCCAGTCTGCATGTTCTCGCACCAATGGTTCAATATCTTCCTTGGCAGTTTCGAGCGCGGGAATTGCCCCTTTGTCCCCCAAATTTCCCGCAGCAACAGCGACATTGCGTAGATAGCCGCGGCGCTTGGCGCGTTTGACGGGGCTGTTCTTGAATTTGCGGTTGAAGGCTTGAGGAGTTAGTTCCAATTCACGGATTAGATTTGAGCGGGGGACATCATTCCGAGGGGAGAAGGCTTCATCCACCATCTCCGTGGCGAAGCGATTCCAGGGGCAGACCATTTGGCAAACGTCACAGCCGAAGACCCAATCTCCCAGCAGCGGGCGCAGTTCTTCCGGAATGTCTTCTTTCAATTCGATGGTGAGATAGGAGATGCAGCGCCGCGCGTCGAGGGTGCGGTTAGGCAGGATGCATTCGGTGGGGCAGGCGTCGATGCAGCGCGTACACGTGCCGCAGTGGTCGGTGGTGAAGGGGGCATCAGGTTCCAGTTCGAGGCCTAGCAGGACTTCAGCCAGCAGGAAATAGGAGCCGTGTTTGGGATTGATCAGACAGGTGTTTTTGCCGATCCAGCCCAGCCCGGCACGCTGCGCCAGGTCACGTTCGAGGATGGGGCCGGTGTCAGTGTAGTAGCGATTGGGCACAGGATGGCCGACCTGCTCTTCAATGAAGGCGACCAATTGCTGTAATTTGACAGGAAAAACGTTGTGGTAGTCGTCACCCCAGGCGTAGGCGGCTACGCGTCCGGTTGGAGCGGGCTTCTCGGAGGCCTCAGCAGACTTTGGATCCGCGTAGGGTGCGGCCAGCACGAGGATGGATTTGCATTCGGGCAGAATCAGGCATGGGTCGGCGCGGCGCGTGCGGGCACGTTCATCCGCAAGATAGTGCATGTTCCCGTGCCTTTCTGCGTCTAGCCAGCGTTCATAAGCGGGTAGGTGAGGGGGTGGCTCAGGCGTAGTAATGCCGGCCAGGGAAAACCCCAGCCGGCGTGCCTGGTTTTTGATAGCTTGCCTGAGAGACACTATACTTAGCGTACAACGATGGTGACGTAGAAAAATTCGCCAAACGCGCTACTTGAGGCATTTTGCATGCGCCAGTAGCTACGGTGTTCTCCCACACCTGCTGGCGCTTTGAAGCGCACCGAGACCTCGACTTCTTCCCCGGGCGCAACGGCGGTGGTCAGCGGTTCCGCTACGCCATCCAGCTTTTCATCGTAGCCGTGGATGAGAGTATAGCCGGTGCCCCAAGTGCAGGAACCGGTATTTTTAATTTTCCAGGTTTTGACAAAATCCTGTCCCGGCGTCATTTCGGTGCCGTCTGGTACGGTCACGTCGGCAACCCATTTGGCATCATCGCAAGTGATGTCAGTGGGCGTGGCTTCGAAGGGATTGTTTGTCGGTACCACTGTGTCGGTTGGCTGCGTGGTCGCTGCGGGTGTGGCTGATACGGATTCGGTGGCTGTAGCTGCTGAGGTGGGAGGTACAGCACGCGCCGTTTGTGTGAATTCGGCGATAACGGTTTCGGCAGCATAGGTGTGGATGGCGTTAACGTCGATAGTTGGTTCTACGGGCACTGATGGGCCGCAGGCATAGAGAAGACTCACTAGAACAAGCAGTGTAATGACTCTTTTGATCATAGGGTCTCCATACAGGTTATGCAACTGGTCGATAGTTATTCAATTTTGATAAGGAGACACAAGAATGTGCCAAAAAATTGTCCACTATCTCCTTGCATTTTCCAGCAGCCACCCCATTCGCCTCCTTTGGTAGGTGTTCTCATCTCGATGCCAATTTCGACAATTTCACCCGGCTCAACAAATTCCTTTTTTTCATCAATCTTCCAAGTTCCTTTTGCTTCTCCGGTTACAGGTATCAGAGCAAATCCATCGTCCCAGGTGCAGGTGCCGGTATTCTGGATGCTCCACACCTTTTTGATCATGATGTCGTCTTCGACAACCGTGCCGTCGGCGTAGTTGATGTCGGCGACAAAGGCCGAATCCAAACAGACCGGGCCAGTTTGTGTCGCCAGGGCCCCTATCGGTGTAGAAGACGCTAAAGCGATTACGGGCGATTGTGTCCCAATCCCAAGGGTTGCCAGCGGCGTTGTCGCCGGAGCAGCCGGGGAACCTGCGCCCGGATTTTCGATTGCAAAGGTGGCTGCAGGCGTATTGGTTGGGATTTGTGTGGCTGTGGGGGCAGCCAGGGCAGTTTGGGTAAGCTCCAGGGAGAATTCTGCCACCACTGTTTCCGCCGCTGCTGTAAAGATAGCGCCAACATCTGGTGTTGGTTCTGGTTCCTGCCCGAAAGTGCAGGCCGACAAGAAGAATGAAAGTACCAGCAAGCTGGTCAGCCAAAAGTTTTTTGTGTATCGCATTCGATACCTCCATGACATATTGTTACTTGATTGTAGAGAGATTTCTCTCCGTTTTTCATTATAACGCACCTTGCTATTTGAACAATAAGTCTGGCTGCTACCCCAAAAGTAGGGTAACAGCCAGACTATCAGCGTTTGGGCAGTTTCCGTTTCTTTATGGTACGGTTGTGGAAGTCGCCGTTTCCGTTGGAGTTTCTGTTGCGGTTGATGTCGAAGTGGCGGTGGATGTGGCCGTTGCAGTCTCTGTCGCCGTCGCTGTTGGGCTAGCTGTTGCAGTTAGGGTGGGCGGAGGCGTTCCCTGGCGCACGATGCGCGGAGCCAGCCATAAAGCCTGGTCTTTGCCTTTGGTGCCATTTGCGGATACGGTCAGGTAGAACTTGACGTTATTCCCAGCCAAAGAACTCAAATCAAGGTCAACCGAATAGTACTTGCCTTCGTAAACTTCATGCCATTCCTTCCAGGTCTTTATCTTCCCATTGCCAATCTGGTATTCAAATCGGAAGAGCACGTCACAGGTATTGGCATTATATTGGCAGTTGATGTCCGCCAAAAAATGATCACCTTGTTGTACACTGAAAGCTGGATATTTGCCCTGAATGTACCCGTTTTTGGTGTGTTTGGGGGCAGTCAATAGCCCGGGTTGGTTTTCTTTTGACCCGTTTTCCATGTGCGGTTCAGACAATATCAGTACATACCCATCATCATCACCATCTGGGCCTGGACAGGGCAAAAAGCCGGAGTTACTTTCCCACTCCGCAGTGCAAGCCCTGGCGACAAAATCGTAGGCTACGTACTCAGGCCCGCTGACGTTTATATCCACCCAGAAGGCAGTATCAGCCTGCGTGCCGAGTCCAAATACAACACCGGCTGCGTTGCGCAGTTTCCAGTAATTGCGGTAGTGACCTTTTTGCGTTGGCGCAGTCAAGTTTACGGATAAATCGACAGTGTCACCCGGGTTTACATTCTCGGGTAAACTCACCAAAGCAGGAGCGCTCATCCCATCACCGTTGATGAAAACCAGCGCATAGGATGGAGTCCATTTACAGGTACCGATATTTTGTAATCGCCATGTTTTGGTGAATGATTTTCCAGAGCTGAGAATAGAGCCATCTGCGATCGTTACATCTTTGATGAAAGCCGCAGCGTCACAACGCTTGACTGGCACGGGCGAGAGATACACGTAAGATGTAGAAGTTGCGAAGGCTAAGGTAGGAGTTGCGGTTGAGAATGGGGTTGATGTGGCAACAGTTCTGCTTGGAGTGGCGTTGGTTTGATCGCTCATCGCTTCCAGCGTCTGTGCGGCGGCCGTGTAGAGCGGATTCAGGGTTGCGCCTGCATCTGGTGTAGCGCTCACGCCCAGGTTACAGGCTGAAAGCAGGATCGTCAGGATAGCGATCCATAGAAATGTTTTGAGACGCTTCTTCATTGGAACCTCCAATCCTTGTTCAAGAGAATGATACGACATCATTCTTTATAGACGTAATTGGAGTTGCTGAAGTTCCATAGAAAAAGCCGAGATTTTTACCTCGGCTGATTCTATTGCTTCTTGTATAAATCGCTAAACTTCCAAATCATTTTTTAGATAAAAAATGAACTGTTAGGTTTAGATAATTACACAATACTCTGTAATCTTGTCGCACGTTCTTCTATCAACTTCCGCAAGTAAATTGCCAGGTTGCTCGTGGATACTCTTGATAATTGGGTTCATGGATCACAATTTGCATCCATTTTGTGCCGGGTGAGTCGGCTATATAGAATTTCCATTCACGGGATACGGTGATAGAGTCTGCCTTGGTGAATTTTAGCACCCGATCATTTCCTTTACCACTATTATTCCCGTCACTTTGCAGCCATTGATATCTGACCGTTGTAGGCCCATTGGTTGTAATGGTTGCATAGACGGTATACCATTGGTTTGTATGGCAACCTGCCGCTGGCTCGCGGACGATATCGTAGGTTACATTTGTGACGCCGTATTCGGGGTTCGAGGCATCGTTTACGTTCACTTGCACATAAAAGGGTTCATCGTATTGACCAACACCGAATTGTCCGCCCCATTCCGACTGGAGCTTCCAATAGCTTGAAGCATTCCCGTTTGTAGATGGTGCCTTCAGGAAAAGGGTGATATCCGCAGCGTCTCCAGGGCTGACAATTTCTGGGAACTGGTATTCAACCAGACCCCCCATCAAATCTCCGCTCCAGTACACGATTTTATAGGCTGAGTTCCAGGTGCAAGAACCATTGTTTTTCAGGCGCCATGTTTTGTAGAATGTCTCACCAGGCTGCATGACCGTACCGTCTGGGATGGTTTCGCTGATCAGGTTGGCGACCAGACAATCGGGTTCAGAACCGATCGGTGGAGGGGCGGTCGGAGGCGAGAATGTAGGCGCTGCCTGCCCGGTAGCTGTCGCTTCAGGGGCGGACGTTGGACCTGATTCCGTTGGAATTGGTGTAGCCGTGGCCTGTGCCTCTTGCGTCTCCTGCGCCGAGACCGTCATAGCAACGGCTGTCGCAATCCTGTCGGATTCTGCATCCGCACCGCCGCAGGAGGTCAAAAGCAGAGTAAAGAGCAAGAGAATGGATAGAAAGTTAGCCTTTCGATTTCTTATCATTCTGTGTCCTTTCGGCAAATAAAGAGATTTGCCAGCGAAATATTATACTGCCTGCACATTAAAATAAACTCATGAAAAGCGCCCGGTGTTGCCGGGCGCTAGTGGTTAATTCGGCGGTATTTTAGGGATCACAAGTTACTGTGAAATTGGCATTCGAGAAAGCCTGGTGGTTAGGATTGTTAATATAGACTCTTTCCCAGCCTGTGGCGTTATCACCCGGGTTGAACCAACGTGACCATGTTGTTGTCACTGTTTTTGTCCCAGCAGATGCGAAAGTTAGAGATTGTTCCGGGGCATTTGCATTGTCGCTTCGTTCCCATTTGTAAGTGACAGTTCCGGCAGCATTTGTGGTAATTTCTGCGCTGAATTGAAACTCGATCTTCTTACCACCTACATCAGTACAAGGCCCCGAATAGTTCGCTGGATTTACAGTGGTAGTTACACCAGTCACAGCAAACGGCCCGCCCCCGCTGACCTTGATAGTGACATAGAATGTAGCGAATGTTACCCCAGCAGCATTGCGCAGTTTCCAATAGCCTGTATAGTCGCCGGGTGTAGCAGGCGCTTTCAGGTTGACAGAAATATCCATCGTTTGACCGGGATTGACGTTGCCTGTCAGGGCTTGCGTGGCGGGCCCGTCCATAGCATCTCCATTGCTGAAAACGACCGCATAGGATGGCGTCCAAGAGCAGGTTCCAGAATTCTTTAAGCGCCAGGTTTTGGTAAAGGTTTCATTGGGATCCAGAACTGTGCCATCCGGGATGGTGACATCGGTCACAAAATCAGCATCGTCACAGTCTGATGTTGCTGTTGCAGCCGGCGCGCCAGTAGTCGGAGATGACACAGCCAATGTGACTGTAGGCGGAGCTGTTGTGCTTGTTGGCACTACCGGAACAGTTGGCGGGCTCTGTATTGCGGCTTGAGTCAGGTTGGCTTCCACGGTTAGTGCCGCGGCAGTCAGCACCGCCACCGCACCCTGCTCTTCGGGTTCCTGTGTGCCACCGGGTAGGTTGCATGCGACCAAAACTAGCGCAAGGAAAAGGCTGAGGGTAACGAGCCGGGGTGATTTAGACATGTGCTCTTATTCTCCTAGTAGCGGCTATAAAAACATTTAAGGTTGGTAGGTAATAGTTAGCTTTGGACCAGTGGCGCTGCAAGTCATATAATCGGCCTGCCCATCGTTATTGCTGGAGCCATTTGGATGCAGACGAATCTGGAAGCGGCTCTTGCCTTCTGTCACACGAGTCTGTACATATGATTTGACATCAATTGAACCGCCGGGCAGGGAATTCAACAATTGGATGCCTGTTCCGGAGATGTTGTAATCTGATTGATCCAGTGGCAGTGCATATTGCACCTCGCCAACCCAGATGCCGGAGAGCCCGCCGAAAGGATCTTGCATTTGGGTGCAATTGCTCAAATCCAACGTTGCGGCTGTGACCGTTTTCCCGCTAATGGAGGATATGTCAAAGCTCATGAAGCCGCGAGCCAGATAATTGCTGCCAGTGTCGCCTGCCAGAATGGTGCCATTGACAATTGCCTGCCCTGCAGCTGGCTCGTAAACGGTTCCGCCTTCTGTACCTCCCGTTGCGTTCAGTGTGATGCTGGTCGGGCCAGCAGTTGCCGTAGGCGTTTTCACTTTGATATCTACGTAGAATTGAGTGAAATGCACACTGGCGGCATTGCGCAGCTTCCAGTAGCCTTTATAGTTACCATCTGTTGCTGGCGCAGTGAGATCGACGGAAATATCCACTGTCTGACCAGGGTTGACATTTCCAGTCAGGGCCTGAGTGGCCGGGCCGCTCATAGAATCTCCGCTACTGAATACGATCGCATACGATGGCGTCCAGGTACAGGTGCCAACGTTTTTGAAGCGCCAGGTTTTGGTAAAGGTTTCATTCGGTTTGAGCGTTGTGCCATCAGGGATGGTTACATCGTCAATGAATTGCGCAACATCACAAGTTTGGGTGGGGGGGGGATTGGTGGGCGGCGCGCTGGTGGTTGCAACAGCCAGCGTGGATGTGGCAATGCCAGGGGGGCTGGTTGGTGGAATCGTCGGCGGGTTCAATATGGCGGACTGCGTCAGATTGGCTTCTACGGTTTGTGCTGCGGCGGTTAAGACAGCGTCTGCACCTTGTGTTGGAGTTTGAGTGGGGTTTGTGGGGAAATTGCAGGCGGAAATCCCAAACACGAGGGCAAAAAGAATAGAAACGAGCCGGGCGGTTTTAAACATTCTCTCTTCCTCCTTACGATTTCGTAAGAAATTCAATCTTATTGTATCGCAGGCTTATGAAAAAGTCTTGTGTTTTAGCGCTCCCCCAAACTGGTGAATCAAAACAGGAGCCTGAGCTGGCTCCTGTTTTGTGGATTGTTAGGCTTTCTCGTATGGTTGACCATCCGCAGCTGGAGGTATTGCGCGTCCCACAACGCCGGTCAAGATGATCATTGTCACAATATATGGAGCCATGAGTAGAAATTCAGACGGAATGGGTACGCGCAGGATTTGCAATTTTACTTGCAGCGAGTCTGCGAAACCAAAGATCAGGGATGACGTGTACGCGCCGATTGGGTTCCATTTACCAAATATCATGGCTGCAAGTCCAATAAACCCTTTACCTGCTGTCATGATCTCATCGAATCGGCCAACACTACCAATGGTGAAATATGCACCGCCAAGCCCAGCGATCATACCTCCTAAAATGACATTCACATAGCGGACCAGGTAAACATTAACGCCTAAGGTATCAGCTGCTTTTGGATGTTCACCAACTGCGCGGGTTCGCAGTCCCCAGGGTGTGTAGAACAACGTGATGTGTAAAACTATGACCACAAGGATCGCCAGATAGACAATGATGTTGTTCTCAAATAACATCGGGCCAAGTAGGGGGATTTTCGAGAGGATTGGAATAGAGAAGACAGGAAAGACACCCGAGTTGTTCAATAAGTCAGTGTTTCTTTCGAGGAAGCGGGAACCGATGAACGAAGTCAGACCTGCACCAAAGATGTTGATTGCAACACCGCTGACAATTTGGTCAACTTTGAATCGAATGACAAGGAATGCGTGAAAGGCTGCAACCAGTCCACCGACAAGGATTGCGGCAACCAGGCCAACATACAAATTGTTTGAAAGGCTGGCTGTCACAACAGCAACTTGCGCACTGATGAGCATGATGCCTTCTATACCAATGTTAATGACCGCAGCCCGCTCACTGATAACGCCGCACAATGCGGCCAAGGCAATAGGCGTTGCGCGCACAAGCGAACTACTGAGCATCCCGGTGAGATTGAACGATTTATCTTGTGCAGCCCAGGTGAGGAATGCGACAACAAAGGTGACAGCAATGACGCCAATCAAAGTCCCTGTGGATTTGACACCGCGCGCTAGATGGAATGCACCAAAGAAGACGGCGATAATCGCCATTAGATTTATTGTCAATTTCGAAGGGAGAACAAGATCGGGTACAGGTATAGCCTGCGAACCGGCTAAATTGATGCCAAAAGTAGTCTGCAAGCCTGCCTGAGTATTTATTCCGAATAAAAGATAGATCAACAATCCTGTGGTGAGCAGGACGATCCCGAAAATCACACGAGTGCGCTTTGCTTGTACTGGGTTAATAGTTGTATTGATAGTTGTCATAGCCGGCTCCCTAGCTACCCCATCCGCGTGTGAGGACAGTCTCCTCTACCTTGATTTCCTTCAAACGATACAACCAGCGGATAATATCCGGCGCAGCTACAAAGATGATGATCAAGCCCTGAATGATGGAGATGATATCGATTGGAACGCCTGCCATGGATTGCATACGCGTTGCCCCACCGCGTAGAAAACCGAACAGCAATGCAGCAATGACTACGCCAAATGGGTGGCTCCGGCCTAATAACGCTAGGGCGATTGCATCGAAGCCATAGCCTGCTGAGAAGCCCTGCCCCACCCAATGATCTACACCAAGCACCTGTACAGATCCAGCCAGCCCAGCCAACCCGCCAGCAAGCGACATGACCAATACAATGTTTCGAACAATGTTCATCCCCGCGTATTTTGCCGCATCAGGGTTAGCACCCACGGAACGAATCTCGAAGCCGAGCGTAGTTTTGAAGAGGAACCAGTAGACCAAATACGCCACGACAAGGGCAAGGATAAATCCCCAATTGATGCGCAGCGGGTCGGGAAAGAAACGGGGCAGTTCCGCGGTATGTTCGATATTGGGTGTCACAGGGCGGAAGCCGGATGCTTTCATTGGTCCATTCAATAACCAGTCGCTTAGGCGGAATGCAATCCAGTTCATCATGATTGTATTGACCACTTCATGCGCGCCGAACCTCGCTTTGAGATAGCCTGGGATCATACCCCATATTGCGCCGCCTGCTGCGCCTGCCAA
>WOR8_10002571_pt1 | contig 18545 bp, 12 predicted proteins | sample DeeMarSeWOR38_10_FD_19890 | JGI IMG/M metagenome (IMG submission 19890)
TGGTGTGGGGTGGTTTTGGACAATTTGTCCTGGTCTACCTGGCCTGGAAATATCTGAAAACCGGTATGCTGCCCTACCAGGTCCCGCCGGCTCAGCAACCCCCGGCCGAGGTAACCACGTGACAGGCCAGAGCTCTCCGCTGGGCGCCACTGTGTACCCTGGCGGCGTCAACTTCAGCATCTATTCCAAGAACAGCACGGCTATAGAGCTGCTGCTGTTTGACCACGTCGACGACGCCAGGCCGGCGCGCGTGATCGCCCTGGACCCGAAGCAGAACCATACCTATCACTATTGGCACGTGTTCGTGCCCGGCCTCAAGCCGGGTCAGGTGTATGCCTATCGGGCGCACGGCCCCTATCAGCCGGATCAGGGGCTGCGCTTCGACGGCGACAAGGTGCTCCTCGATCCCTATGGTCGGGGCGTGGCGCTGCCCAGCAAGTACAACCGCACTGCGGCAGCCCAACCGGGCGATAACGCCGGGACCGCTATGAAGAGCGTGGTGGCCGACCCCAGCGTCTACGATTGGGAAGGCGACACGCCCCTGCACCGCCCCCCCAGGCGGACCGTGATCTACGAGATGCACGTGCGTGGCTTCACCCGCCATCCCAGCTCCGGCGTCGCGCCCAAAAAGCGGGGCACCTACGCCGGCCTGATCGAGAAGATCCCCTATCTACAAGAGCTGGGTATCACCGCCGTCGAGTTGCTGCCCGTCTTTCAGTTTGACGAGCAGGACGCGCCCGGCGAGCTGCCCAACTATTGGGGCTACAGCCCGGTGTCCTATTTTGCGCCGCACTGCCAATACAGTTCGCGCCAGGACCCCTTGGGTCCGCTGGACGAGTTCCGCGATATGGTCAAGGCCCTGCATCGGGCCGGCATTGAGGTTATCCTGGACGTAGTCTATAACCATACCGCCGAGGGCAACCACGCCGGCCCGACGCTGTGTTACCGGGGCCTGGAAAACGATGCCTATTACATCTTGGAGGCAGACCGCACCCACTACGCCAACTACACCGGCTGCGGCAACACCCTGGACGCCAGCCATCCCATCGTGCGCCGCATGATCCTCGACAGCCTGCGCTATTGGGTGACCGAGATGCACGTGGACGGCTTTCGTTTTGACCTGGCCTCCATCCTGACCCGGGACGAGTACGGCAACCCGCTGCCCAACCCGCCCATCCTGTGGGACATCGAATCCGATCCCGCCCTGGCCGGCACCAAGCTGATCGCCGAGGCCTGGGATGCCGCGGGTTTGTATCAGGTCGGCAGCTTTGTCGGGGATTACTGGAGGGAGTGGAACGGACGGTTCCGCGACGACGTGCGGAGTTTTGTGAAAGGGGACCGTGACACGGTCTCCAAGTTGGCCAGCCGGCTGCTGGCCAGCCCGGACATCTTCGCCCACGAGGAGCGCGAACCAGAACAGAGCATCAATTTTGTGGCGTGCCACGACGGCTTTACGCTCAACGACGTGGTCTCCTACAATCACAAGCACAACGGGGCCAATGGAGAAGGCAATCGGGACGGCGCGGATGATAACCGGAGCTGGAACCACGGCGTCGAGGGGCCCAGCGACGACCCGGCCGTCGAGGAACTGCGGGACCGGCAGGTGAAGAATTTCTTCGTCATCACCCTGCTGTCGCTGGGCATGCCCATGCTGTTGATGGGCGACGAAGTGCGGCGCACCCAGCGGGGCAACAACAACGCCTACTGCCAGGACAATGAGATCAGTTGGTTCGACTGGACGCTGCTCGACCGCTATGCCGACACGTATCGCTTCGTTAAGAACTTGATCCAGCTGCGCTTGAGGTTCCACCCAGTCAATGAAGCACGCACCATGAGCCTAACCCGATTTCTTCAGCAGGCCAAAATCCGCTGGCACGGCGCGAAGCTAGATCAGCCTGACTGGGGAAGTGACTCTCACAGCCTGGCCCTCACCGTGGAAAACAGGGAGGGTACACGTCTCGTTCATTATATCCTGAACGCCTACTGGGAACCTCTGGAGTTTGAACTTCCGCCGCTGCCGGAGGGGATGGGCGCCGGGTGGCGGCGGGTGATCGACACCTATCTCCCCTCGCCGCAGGACTTTTGTGCGCTGGCCGAAGCCCCGCTGGTGGACGGCACCATCTACCGCGCACAGCCCAGGTCGGTGGTGATGCTGGTGGCAGGCGGGTAAGGCGCAAACATGGAGAATCTGAAAGCACCGGTACGCCGCCCGCCGGCGGTCAGCATAGTCGTCTTGATGTTCATCTTGAATATCATCTTCGCCATCTTCACCGGGGTTCTGATGCTATACGAACTGGGTGTGTTGGGGGTGCCCGATCCGCTCGGCGTGCTGCAGGCGTTAGGGGGAACGTACCAGGGGCTCATTCAGCTGGCGCGGATAGTCATCGAGACGGCGCTGATCGTCATCCTTATCGTGGCCACGATCGGTCTGTACCAGCTGCGGCGCTGGGCCTGGACCCTGGGCATGCTCATACTGGGCATTGGCCTGGCGTTTAACCTCCTGAATTTCCTGCGCGGTGATCCAGACTATGTGCTTATGCTTGGCCGCGTCGTCGCCGTGATCCTGCTCGATCAGGAGCCAGTGCGCTTTGCATTCGGAACCAGGCCAGGTGCCTATGAGTGAGCAAGGGTCGACACCAGCCATCTCGGACTACGAACTGCTGCGCCGCTACGAGCCGATTCTGCACTTCACCAAAGGCGAGATCTTTTTCCCAACCGATATCGATCGCTACGTGCAGCACTGCAGTCTGTGGATCAGCCACGCCGACGGCACGGAAGAACAGCTATTGGCAGAGGGCCAGGTCAGCCTCGAGGACTTGGCTGAAGCGCGCGACCTGGAAACGGACGCCGTTCTGTATTTGCGCTTCGTGGATCCGCCTTCGCTGTCGAAGGTGGCACGGCGTGCGCTGAGAGAAGGCGGCCTATCCGGGCGGGCGCGGCGGCGCGGCTGGACCCCCGGTCAGGCGCGTCTGGCGCGGGTGGGTTATCTCTCGCGCGTTGTCGACGCCCTGTTTACGCTCACCCTGTTTGCGCGCGGCAAAGTGCCCGGCGCGGTGGCCGCCATCGCCGAGGAAGAATCGCGCGCCATCGACGCCCAAGGCGAAAAGTACGTCTACTATGGGCGTGTCTTTCGCGACAGCGGCTGGATCGGCTTGCAGTACTGGTATTTCTATCGCTACGACGATTGGCGCACCGCCTTCGAGGGTGTCAACGACCACGAGGCAGACTGGGAGACTATCTTTGTCTTTCTTTATGCAGACACGGATGGCACCCTCAAGCCGCGCTGGGCCGTCTTCTCGTGCCACGATTTCACCGGCGATGATCTGCGACGACGCTGGGACGATTGCGCACAGCTGGAACTCGTCGGCGATCACCCCGTCGCCTACATCGGCGCAGGGTCGCACGCCGCCTATTATCGCCCCGGCGAGTATCTGATCGAATCCGAAATCCCGCCGCTGCGGCGGGTCGCCCCTGTCTGGAACTGGCTTCAAAATTTCTGGGAGAAGACCATCCAGCGAGGAGCCAGCGCAACCACGGCCGGGCAAAACCTGTTTGCCATCCCCTTCGTGGAATATGCGCGCGGCAATGGCTTGAGCGTCGGTCCTGGACAGGAGGAGGAGTGGGAAGCGGTCTTGCTCGATCCGCCGCCGCCCTGGCTGACCGACTTTCGTGGCTTATGGGGTCTGTATGCGCGCGATCCGATTGGCGGCGAAAATGCGCCAGCCGGACCCATGTATAACCGTGATGGGACGCCGCGTGGCTCGTGGTACGATCCGCTGGGTTACGCGGGCTTGGACAAAGTTCCCACACCGCCCGACGAGATCGAGCGGCTGGAGCGTGAGCAGGCAGAGATAGCACAGCGCCAGCAAGAGTTGGAGACGCAGATTGCCGCCAGGATGGATGAATTACACGACCTGGGCGCCATACACAGCGCGATGGAAGGGTCTCCAAACCTGCGGCGCGACAGCCAGCAACTGGACGAACGCATAGGCACGCTGTCAGTCGCTGTAGGGGATTTGCGTCGCGAGCGGAGTCAGAATGAGGCCTTGCTAAGCGCGATTGCGCACCGTCTCGAAAAGCGCCGCTCGGGGCAATACGACCCGCCGCATGCTCACATCAAGGTGATGCAAGAGCCGGCGGCGCCCGAGCAGATACGCTTCGCGCGCCTGACCGAACTGTGGTCGGCGGTGAGCATCGGTTTGCTGCTTGTGGTCTTTGTGCTGCTGGCCATACTGGTGCCCCATAGGCTGCTCATCGGACTCGCGGCGCTGGTTGCGGCGTTTGTGCTGATTGAGTCCATCTTTCGCGGTCGCTTTTCCGACACCGTGCGCGCCATTACGCTTATCCTGGCGATCATCGCCCTCTTGGTGCTGGTCTACACGTTCTTCTGGCAAATCATCATCGGCGCGCTGCTGGTTGGTGGTGTCTATTTGATTTGGGACAACATCCGCGAAGCGTTGGCGGGGAGTCGGTCGAGGGGCGCGTGATACGCGCCGTTAAGGCCAGCTGCGTCCGGGTGGTCCAAATTGAGGGGTAAGTCTTTGACACCTGCAACAGCCCCACGTAACGAGGCGAGCCACGGCCGAGGGTGAGCAGCGCGGTTTTTCGTCCGTCGGCCCCATGGTATAATCCCTGTACAGCCGAAGCCCGTGTTGGTGGCACGGGTTGATCCTCACCGCTGAGGAGAAGGGGCGGACGGCGGCGGGATACCCACGCCCGCGTGGAGTGGCAACCTAACCGGCCTGCCAAACCCAACGGTGAGGCGGGCCTTGCTGTTTCTGAAGTTGCCATAGGTACGAACCTCTAGCGCAGGAGGTCGCCATGCCGTTCCGTACCATCATCGAGCCGTTCCGCATCAAAACCGTCGAACCGATTCGCCACACGACGCGCGCCGAGCGCGAGCTGGCGCTCATCGAGGCAGGCTATAATCTCTTCCAGCTTAAAGCCGAAGAGGTCCTCATCGACCTGTTGACCGATTCCGGCACCTCGGCCATGTCTTCCGCGCAATGGGCGGGTATGATGCAAGGGGACGAGTCCTACGCCGGCGCTCGCTCTTTCTACCGTTTTGAGTCAGCCGTGCGCGAGATCACCAACCTGAAGCACGTCATACCCACCCACCAAGGGCGCGCTGCCGAGCGCATTCTCTTCGGCTCGCTGCTCAGGCCGGGTGACATCGTGCCCAATAATACCCACTTCGATACCACCCGCGCCAACGTCGAATACCGGCACGCCAAGGCTTTGGACTTGCCCATCCCTGAGGGAAAACAGCCCCAGCTCGTTCACCCCTTCAAGGGGGATATTGACCTGGCAGCGTTGGAGCGCCTGCTGGCTGACCCACCAGCCCGCGTTCCGCTGGTCATGATCACCGTGACCAACAACTCTGGAGGTGGACAGCCGGTGAGCATGGCCAACATGCGTGCCGCCGGCGAGCTGTGTCGCCGACACGGGGTCCCCCTTTTCCTGGACGCCTGCCGGTTTGCAGAGAACGCCTGGTTCATCAAACTCCGGGAGGAGGGCTACGCCGACAAGACGCCACTGGCCATAGCCCAGGAGATGTTCAGCCACGTCGATGGCTGCACTATGAGCGCCAAAAAGGACGGCTTGGCCAACATCGGTGGCTATCTGGCTTTGAACGACGACGACCTGGCCCAGCAGTGCAAGAAACTGTTGATCCTGAGCGAGGGTTTCCCAACCTACGGCGGCCTGGCAGGCTACGATCTGGAAGCCATTGCCGTGGGCCTGCACGAGGTGCTGGACGAGGACTACTTGCGTTACCGCATCCGCTCCGTCGAATATCTGGGCGAGATTCTGACTCGAGAAGGGGTGCCCATCATGCAGCCGCCTGGCGGTCACGCCGTCTACCTGGATGCGCTGAGCATGCTGCCCCACATCCCCCAAAGCGAGTACCCGGCCTGGGCACTCTCCCTGGTCTTGTATGTGGAAGGGGGCATCCGATCCGTGGAAATTGGCTCGATCATGTTTGGCCTTCAGCCGGATGGGAGTGAAAAACCATCCGAGATGGAGCTGGTGCGGCTGGCCTTCCCCCGCCGCGTCTATACCCAGAGCCACGTCGACTATCTGGCCGAGGTCCTGATCCACGTCAATGCCTTGCGCCACCGGATTCGGGGTGTGCAAATCGTAGAAGCGCCCCCTGTGCTGCGCCACTTCAGCGCCCGTCTGGCCCCGGCCCATGGAGCCCTGATTATGGATTGAGCCAACTATGATACAATGCGCGAAGCCCCGCGCACGAGCCGATCTGTTGGGAGGTACATTCGCTCACGCTGTAACAGCACTCATAGGATGGGACACATGACAGACACGTTGACACTTCTCTCTTGGAACGTCAATGGCATACGGGCGGTGCACAAGAAAGGCTTTCTGGAGTGGCTGGCCGAATCTGGACCCGACATCCTGTGCCTGCAAGAAACCAGGGCAGAGGAAGCTCAGCTGCCAGCGAAGTTGGCCCAGCCGGCCGGTTACCACGGCGTCTGGAACGGCTCCCGGCGGAAAAAGGGCTACAGCGGCACCGCTTTGCTCACCCGGTCAGAGCCAATAGAGGTCCAGTTCGGCCTGGGCATCGAGGAATTCGATCAGGAGGGCCGGACCATCACCGCGCGGTACCCGACCTTCACTTTGATCAACTGCTACTTCCCCAATGGTGGCCGCGATCACAGCCGGGTGCCTTTTAAGCTGGCTTTCTACGACGCCTTCCTGGAAAAATGCGAGAGGCTACGCGCTCAGGGCCAGGCGGTGGTTTTCTGCGGCGACGTCAACACTTCGCACAAAGAAATCGACCTGGCCCGACCCAAGGAGAACCAGAACACCACCGGCTTCTTGCCGGAGGAACGGGCATGGATCGATCGCGTCGTCGAGGCGGGATACGTGGATACCTTCCGGAACTTTCACCCCGACAGGGAGGAGGCTTATACCTGGTGGTCGATGCCCACCCGGGCGCGGGAACGCAACATCGGCTGGCGGCTTGACTACTTCTTTGTGGCCGCCGAGGCGCTGGATCGGGTGGTTGATGCGTACATTATGCCCGAGGTTATGGGCAGCGATCACTGCCCGGTGGGCCTGCGCCTGCGGGTCACCAACTGACCCGACACCACAGCTTACCAGACCTCGATGTGCTTAAATGCCTCGGCATACGGCGCGTCGATGACCGCGCCCTTGTCTCGATCCAGCTCTTTCATCCATTCCAGATTTTCCTCACCTTTGGGAAACTGGCTGCGGTGAGCCATACTAGCCGCCAGCTTGGTTGGGTATGCGTCGCTGATGTCGACGAATATATCAGGATCGCGGGTGGTCGAGAAGAAAAAGACTCGCTCCAGGCACCCCAAGCAGGTTCCAGGTTCGGTGAGTTGTTCCGGCCGGTAGAGAGGCATCTTGGCTGGCATATAGGCATCCAGTGCAGCTTGGCCGGCCGCCCGGTGATCGGGATGAACCTGACCGGCCCAGAATGGGTCGAAGGTCCACAACGTATCGGCCGCGGTGTGGCGGTAGAGGCGCGCGATCTGGGCCCGCAGCTCCAGGTCTGCCACCAGTTCCCCGTCGGGGCGGCCCAAATTGAAGGTCTGCTCGACCCCCAATAGGCGCGCTGCCGCCTCGGTTTCGTCCAGGCGGGTCACGGCCAATTTGGGCCGGGTGATGTCTCCATCCCGGGCACCGATGTCCCCCAGCGTGCAGTTGACGGAGAAGACCGTGACCCCGCGCTGGACCAGCATCGCAACTGTCCCGCCACACATAGTCTCCATGTCGTCCGGGTGCGCTGCGACCACGATCAGTCGCCGCACCTCTTCGAAGGCATCTAATCCCCTCATCGCCTATCCTCACCTTGTGTCACGTAGTCTATAGTCCCGAACCGCAAAGTGTGAGAGGCAGCAAAAGCTAGCGGCCCATCACACCGATCTTGCCCGCAAGTCCCTACCGCGGACAGGCCCCTGTGAGGCAATATGAAGAGGATCGTGCCCATAGGGGCCGCCTGTAGTCTTCGAAATCACTGGGACCGGGCACTAGCGCTCTACTGTCAGGCTCCCTAACTCTACGTAGTTGTTTATCGGAGCACCGTTTTCCATAACCGGCAATCGCTCCAGCGTCTCCCAATAGTAGACACCAGCTTGCAGTGAGTAGATCCCCGGCCCCAGGTCAGGCGGCAATTTGAGCAGATGCTGGTCGCGTAGTTCTTCTCCCGGCCCCCAGGTGCTGGTCGGTAGAGATACCTCCCACCACGGTTCGCCATCGTGCTGGGCTACAAGTTGACCATCCGGGCCGACCAGGTGCACGAAGACGGTATAGTCCCGGTCCATGGGTGCCAGGGCTCGCCAGTAGAGCGTCACCTCCAGATCACCTCCCGCCTGCCCGACGGCGGGTGATACGTCATAGCCACGCAGCTCCATCTTGCCGTCCAGGTTGGCCCCCACGGCGTTGGTAGGCCCCAGGTCTGACTCACCCGGCGTGATCTCAACAAGCTGCCGCCCCTGTTGCTCGAACGTTGCCAGTCGCGCCCACGTGTTGGCCTCAAAGCGCCGCAGTGGCCGGGGTGACTCAACCGCCCCAAGTTTCAAACGTTGGCTCCAGTCGGACCAATCGGGGCCGGCCAACACGCCCACGGCCAGGCTCCACTCATCACCCAACGGCCACGGCATGGTATCAGTCACCACGATCTCGCCTGGCCCCCACTGGTGTGGGGGATACCAAAGCTGGGCGATAAGGGGACGTTGCTCCGTGTCCTCGATGACCTCCCCCTGAGGGTTCAAGAAAAAGGGATAGAGCCGCAGGTCCCGCTCGATGGGGCGGAGCGCCTGCCAGTAGAGACGCACCGCCATTTGCCCACGGCGGACGTCTTCCACCTGTTCGCCGCGCGAGGCGTCCAGCAGGTCAAACCCTAGCAGCCGGAGTTCGTCGCCGAACTCGATATTGAGTGGGAATTGCGGATCAGCCGCGTCGGCCCGGGCAAAGTCGTAGAAGGCGTCGGGCAGCGCGCGGTGGTCCACGCCTCGCCCCAACAGGATATAGCCGTCGGCTGCGTCCAGCACGCCGAATTCGCCAGACTCAAGCAACGCTTGCACCTGTGCCTTGAGGTCATTGGGATGGATGGGCCAACTTCCGGTCGTCACGTCGAGGAAGAGGTATTCGGCATCGTTGATATCCGGGACCTGGTAAGCGATGGCCCGGTTGCTGAGATGGGGGTACAGCTTGCCTTGGGCAGAGATAGCCGCATCGGGTGGGATCTGGCCAAGGAAACGCTCCGCCAGCCGGTCGTGATCTGTGATTTCCCACTGCGGTCGGTTGAGCGACAGAGGTGAGTAACCGTGGAACATGTGCCACAAAATGGCCACAGCCAGCAACGACACGCCGATGAAGTAGGTCAGCCGGGCCCGAGCTCCGGGCCACAAGCGACCAAGTCCACCGCGCAAATAGAAGAAGCCATACATCGCCCCCCACGCCAGCCAGGGTGCGACGTCGGCACCGTACTGCCCGCCAGTCGCGTCGTACATGGCGGGATTGGTGCTCAGCAGGTTGATGGCGAACATGGGCAGCCCGATCAGGAGCACCGGCAAGCCCAGCAACGGCAAAAAGGCGAAGGGGGTCAGCACATCGCGCAGATAACTGAGTTTGGCGGGTTGCCACACACTCTTGAGCACCAGATCGGGGCGCGTGATGGCGGTCACCACAATCTCTAGCGGAGAATCACCCAGGTAGGAGTAAAAACCCAGGAACAGATGGTCGCCGGTAATACTGTATGTGGGAATGATCCAGTACATGACGAAGAAGAAGTAGCCCGTGGCCAAGGCGATGGTCAACCCTCCGAGCAGCCAGTCACGGTAGCGGATGATCGCGTACAATCCCATGAAGGCAACCACAAGGGCGATGTGCTCCTTGCACGCCATAGCCAACACGGAAAAAAGCAAAAACCACACCGGCTTGCGCTTGACCAGGAAGTAGAAAGCATACATCAAGAAGCCCACCGCCAGGGCCGGTGGGTGGAAGTCCCACAGGGTGACGACGGCCAGAGTGGGAAAGAGCAAGTAGGCCACCAACAGGCTGAGGGCGGCGAAGTCACTCTCCAGCTTCTCCCTGGCCAACCAGAAGAGGGGCAGGCCGCCCAGCCCAATCGCAGCCGCCTGCAGGAACAGGAGCATCTCGGGACCGCTGTAGATGAGATAAAATGGGGCTACCAGGAACAGGATCGGGTCAGCGTGGTTGGACAGGTGGAGCAGCGGTTGCCCGGTTGTAGTATAGAAGAAGATGCGTCCGTGCAGCGTATTCCAGACAACCTGGTCGTAGATACCCAGGTCAAATCCGCTTGAGTTAAAGCTAGCGTGGCGCTGAATCGCCAGCCAGGTGAAGGTGATGATGTACAGCACAACCAGGCCCCAAGCAATAAGCTGGGGCCAGTCGCCCCGAATTCTGCTCAGGAGGCTGTGGCGCTGCACTGAAGAAGACAGGCTATGCGTTTTGGCGCTGTCAATACCCATTTCTTACTCAGGTGGATTCAAACAAGCTAGAAACTCGCCTTTATTCTACACCTTTTTCCCATTCCCCAAAAACCTTAGACACCCCTGTAGCTTCTGGTAGTGTATCCTTAACGGCGGAAATTTGAAACGGCTGATTCGTGTCGAGCGAGAAATCATCCTGAGCCGGTCGAAGGATGGCTTTTGCTCTCATCGCGAATTTCCACCGCTAAAGATACATTATCTAACTTCTGTCTCGCTTTGCGGCGAGAGGGCGACGTGGTAGAATGAAATCAGGGGCATCGATCGTGGAGGAGACCAGGTTGTGATCTCGGCTATTGTGCTTGCCGCCGGCCTTTCCACGCGCATGGGGCGGCTAAAGCAGCTTTTGCCCTACGGTGAACATACCGTCATCGAGCAGGTTGTCTCGGTCCTGCTGGCGTCACCCGTGAGTGAGGTAGTGGTGGTTACCGGTCACCAGCGCTCAGCGGTGGAAACGGCGTTGGCTAAGTGGCCAGTCAGAACTGTGTTCAATCCTGACTACGCCGAGGGTGAAATGCTTTCCAGTGCCCAAGCCGGGCTACGGACGGTATCGGGCGAAAGCCGGGCGGTGCTGCTGGCAGTAGGAGACATGCCGGCCATCGAGGGAAATGTAGTTGCGCAACTGATCGAGACTTACCGCGCAGCGGGCGATGGTTACGTCTACATCCCCAGCCACCAGATGCGCGCTGGTCATCCCGTCTTGGTGCCGCGCCCCTACTGGGGGGCAATATTGTCCCTGAGAGCCGGGGACAATCTGCGGTCAGTGCTGCGGGCTAAGAGCACTCGCGTGCAGTGGGTGATCGTGGATACTCCCTCGGTGTTGCAAGATATCGACACCCCGACCGACTACGGCCGAGACTTAGGATTACGTCGAGAATAGGTGTGCACCCCCGATGCGTATGCCACAGCCGCTGATCGCCGCCTGCTTTGTGCACCGGGACAACCGGTTCCGCGTCACGGTCGAAGTGGACGGTCGGTTGGCGGCGGCTCACCTGCCCAACTCCGGTCGCCTGGGTGAGTTGCTCACGCCAGGCCGTGAGCTTCGTCTGGCCTCAATGCCTGATCCCCGTCGCAAAACCCAGTACGACCTCAAACTGGTTCGCTATGCCGGGCTGTGGGTTAGCGTGGACGCCCGCACTCCCAATCCTCTCTTCGTCGAAGCCTTCCACAGCGGGCTCTTCCCCAGCTTTGAAGGCTACACCCAGCTCCGCCCTGAAGTCACCCTGGACGACAGCCGGATCGATTTTCTTTTGACGGGGCCCGCCGGGCGCCTCTGGGTCGAAACCAAGTCGGTAACCCTGGTCGAAGACGGGATCGCCCGCTTTCCTGACGCGCCAACCCAAAGAGGTCGCCGTCACCTTGAGGCCATGGTCCACGCCGTTGAGCGGGGGGATGAGGCAGCCGTCCTTTTTGTCGTACAGCGTCCCGACGCCCGGGCTTTTGAGCCTCACACCGAGGCCGACCCCGATTTCGCCCGGGCATTGCGCCAGGCTCTGCTGACCGGGATACGCGTGTTGGCCTGCCGCTGTCGCGTGACAGAAGATGAAATCTCGCTCGACGCGTTCATCCCTGTAGCGTGTAATGGGGACGAGCTGGGATAGTGCCTCAAGCTATGACGTTCTGAGCTAAGAAAACTAGGCTGTGGACTTCTCAGCCTGCGTGAAGTCTCGCCAGGTCAGATTTTCACGTGTCATGTACCACAAGCCAAGAAGCGTGATGGGGAGCCAGAGCGCAGCGTGCAAAACCAGCGTGTAGCTGGCAGCGAGGGCACGATCGACACCAAAGACGGTTAGGATCTCGATGCCGGGCGCATCAAAGGTGCCCACGTAGCCAGGTGATGACGGGATGCTGGTCGCCAGGTTCACAATACCGTTCATGAGCATCAAGACCCAGAAGGGAACGCTGAAATCGAAAGCGTGCATCACGAACCAATATTTGACCGTCTCGGCCAGCCAAATGACGACGGAGGTGGCGAAGATCATCAGCACGGCACGACCGCTGCGCAGCGAGTAGAGGCCAGCCATAAAACGATCTGCGAAGCCGCGTACTGGTGCACGGAAGCGACTTGGCACGACGCGATCGATGACCCATCCATAGACTGCCTCGGCCCACTCAACTTTTATGGCCAAAACTATGAACACTGCCAACGCGCCAAAGAAGAGAAGTGAGGCAGCAATGACCATACTTTGCAGCCAACCGGGCATAGGCGTGAAGGGTAGCCCAATGAAGACAAACATGAGCATCACCAAACCATCGAACACGCGCTCGACGAGGATCGTCGCCAGCGAGGTGCTGACGCTGACTCCTTCGCGCTGGCGCAACAGATAGGCGCGGATCACCTCCCCCGCTCGCACCGGGAAGATATTGTTCCCCATATATCCGATGACCACAACTGGAAAGAGGCGACGGACGGGAATCTGCTTGACAGGGCGCAGCAGGTAATCCCAACGCCAGGTGCGTACCCACACGCCGAAGAAATAGACTGCCACGCCAGGCACTATCCAGATATACTGTGCGGTGCGCACAGCCTCCCAGACTTCACTCAGGCGTAAATTACGCAAGGCGATGATAAGAAATAGGGCGCTGATAGCAGCGCCCAGCCAGAACTGCCAACGTTTAAACACTAAAACATCCCTGACACGTGAGAGATGGGGCAAGTACCCCATCACACCGGGTATGGCTGCAGCTCCCTATGAGGGCCGCATACAGCCTATCGAAATCACTGTGACGGGGCACGGGCGTGATCGACCATGATTATATTCGCAGCTAAGGGGTTTGCAAATTCGCGTGCAAGAGCAAAAATGCGGTCCAGACTTGGCAACTGATAACTGCCTCTTGTCGCGAGATTGTACTTATCCCGGCACCTGTGCTAGAATCGGACCGATCCCTGAACGCGGACAGAGACAACTCAACCCCTCTCCAGCGCACTGCAGACGCAGCTTGGCTGGAGAGCCGTAAGATGAACGCCTTATTCAGACGAGCCACTGAGCTCAAGGCGTGACCATTGTAACAGCAGAGTGTGCAATGGTATGTGACTTTTCAATTGGTGAAGAGCATCTTGCTTGCTTACTATGTTATACGAATTCGCATCTGCACTATGACAGGACTTGCGCGAATCCTGCGTCCCAGATCTTGGCGACTGACAACAGATATCCAAGACTGTCTGAACAGTTACCCTGCCTAACCTCCGGGAACACTACTCCTCACATTGTTCGACACGGGCTGACAAAGGGAATGTCGGCCAATTTCCAGGCAAGCATCAACCTACAGAGGTAAGTCGTGTCACCTGACTCAATCCTTTTACCCGCGCAGGCTATGGTTCCTTTGGAAAACGCTCTGGCCCATCTGGTCCTGTGCCTTTATATTGTCCTGCGACGCTGGCTTGACGACACTACAGGCCGTCTTTTTGTGGCCTATCTGTTCTTGACCGCGCTATGGAATCTCAGTCTGGCGGCCGTGGCCAACAATCTCGCAGCACCAACCCCCGCTTTGCCTTGGTCGCAGCTGGCGGGCTACGGCTTGATCCTTTTGGGTCTCGCATATTGGACTTTTGCGCGCGCTTTCTTGCAGCGTCCATGGATATCGCCGCAGGGTTGGGCCATCGGCCTGGTTGGTCTGCTGATAGCCGCGTCCTTCGAAGTGGGTTGGCTCGTTTTACCCCCAGAGGTATTAGTGGGGAGAAGCGGCTTGGCCCAGGCCCAAACCATCCCCCTTGTTTTGAGTATCGCGTGCTGGGCCCTCTTCATGGCCATGGCCGGCTTCACAGCCGAAATCCAGGGATTCCGAACCCCGAGCCCTGCTCACAAAAACAGAATCCACTATCTGTTCATTGCCACAGTGTTGTTGATCGTCGGTTATGCCATGGTCTTGTCACGGCTGGAGTCGCTTGGGCCGGTCGGCCTGATTATTACGCTGGCCGCCAACGTTTTGCTCACCTACACTGTTGTGGTGGAAAACCTGGTTGATTTAGGCACAAGTGCGCGCCGTGCTACCGGCGTCTTGGCAGTAGCGCTGGTCACCATCACTGTCTACGTGGCGGGTATTTACCTGGTGGAGATTCTATTGGGTAATCTCTTGGACTCCACGTCTTTAGGTCGCATTTTTGGCCACACGCTATTGGTGGCAACCGTCACGGCTCTGCTGCTGACCATCATCTACGCGCCTATTCGGCAAATTAGCCAACGTCTCATCAACCACATGCTGCTCGGGCGGCACTACGATTACCACGACGTCATCCATAACTACAGCCAGGCCATAAGCAATCTGCTCTATCTCAAGGACTTGGCCGATGCAGCCCTGAACCAGATTGCCAATGCATTGGGCGTAGATCGCGGGGCTCTGCTAATCCTGGACTCAGAGTCAAACGGGCAAATTAAGCTGCGCATTTTACCAGCACTGAACACCGACCAGCTGCCCAAGGGGCTCTGTCTCAGCAGAGGGACACCCATTATTCAACGCCTGGTCAATGAAGGTCAGGGCCTGGCGCAGTATACCATTGATATATCCCCTCAATTCGCGAGCACCCCCGAACATGAGCGTCAAAACCTCAGGGAACTGAACTTTGAGTGGTTTATCCCTATTCTCAAGAATAAGCGGCTGATCGGCATCTTTGGCCTAGGTCCAAAGAGGTCGAGTCAACCCTACAGCACCCAAGATCTCCGGCTCCTGAAAACGCTGGCCGACCAGACAGCGTTGGCGCTGGAAAACGCAGCCCTGTTCGATCAATTGCAGCGGAATCTGGCAGAAACAACACGGGTCAAGAATTTGATGGGTAACGTGTTTGCCAGCATGGCGAATGCAATCGTCACCACTGGCGTTGATGGCAAGATTACACTTTGCAATCGTGCCGCCGAAACGATCCTGGGCCTGTCATCGGAACGTTGTCTTGGTCAGCATTATGCTCAGGCGTTGCCCTTCCTGGCGGACACGGCTGCGTTCGATTTAATCACGGACATCGCTAGCCAAGCAGTTCCCTATTCCCGTCGCGAAATCCTCGCCGAGCTACCCGGACGGGGCCAGGTAAACCTGAGCGTGAACTTGACCCCACTCAAAGACGGCCAAGGCAATCCCAAAGGTGTGGCCATACTCATGGATGATGTGACCGAGACCAAACGCCTGCGAGCCGCGCAAGATATGTTCCGCCGCTACGTCTCTCCTGCGGTGGTGGATCGCCTGCCCTCAGACCCAGATGATCTGCAACTGGGTGGTCATCGGCAGGAAGTCACTATTCTCTTTGCCGATATTTGTGACTTCACTGCCTTCAGTGAGAAACTGGCGCCCGAGAGACTGATGGAAATTCTGAATCAGTATCTCTCCATGGCGGCTACCGCGATCTTGATGTATGAAGGCACGTTAGACAAGTTCATGGGTGACGCCCTGATGGGCATTTTCAACGCACCCCTGGCGCAGGAGGACCATGTGCTGCGGGCCGTGCGGGCCGCAGCAGCCATGCAACGTGCGGTTGCTGATTATCACCACCACACCGGTGAAAAGCACGGGTTGAGCTTTGGCGTAGGCATCCACGTGGGTGAGGTCATTGTGGGCAACGTGGGCATGCCCGACAGAATGGACTACACCGCCATTGGCGACGCGGTCAACGTGGCCAGGCGCATCCAGGAAAAAACCCCCGCCGGCAAGGTGCTGATCAGCGAGGCTGCGTATCAAGTGGTCAAAGCCTCGGTAGAGGCCGTATATTACGCCGAAATGCAAGTGAAGGGGCGTAAGCAGAAGGTGAGGACCTACGAATTGAAGTGGATTTAGTATACCCTGTCGTAGGGTACGCTGAGGAGGGCTTCACGATGAAGCTGAAAAACCAGGTGGTTATTGTGACCGGCGCCAGCCGAGGCATTGGGCGCGCCATAGCCCAACGCTGTGCTGAGGAGGGGGCCAAAGTTGGCCTGGTGGGGCGGACTGCTTCGAAGCTTGAAGAGGCCGCCGCTGAGATTCGAGAGGAAGGCGGCGCGGCGCTGGCGGTTCCGGCCGACGTGACCGACTATACCGCAGTGAAGGCTATGGCACGACGCGTCGAAGCTGAGCTAGGACCGGTTGACCTGCTGGTCAACAACGCAGGTGCCTTCTACGCCATTGGTCCCGCCTGGGAAGTGAATCCGGAGACGTGGTGGTCCGACGTCAAGATCAACCTGCTGGGAGTCTTCCTGTGCTGCCGCGAGGTGGTGCCCAGGATGGTAGCGCGCAAGAAGGGTCGCGTAATCAATTTAATCGGCGGCGGAACGGAAGCGGCGCTGCCGTACGGCTCTGCCTACGCAGCTAGCAAGGCAGCCGTAATGCGTCTTACCGAGAATCTGGCGGTCGAGTTAAAAGAGCACGGGGTCTTCGTTTTCGCCCTCAGGCCCGGCTTCGTGCGTACCGAGATGTCCGAGCTCCAACTGAGCGACGAAGGACGGTACTGGTTGCCGAATACCGCCCAGCGTTTCGACGAAGGACTAAACGTGCCGCCCACTATGGCCGGGGATCTGGCCGTGGAGTTCGCGTTGGGTCGCTTCGACGCGCTCACCGGTCGTTATATCCGGGTCAAGGATTACAAGGGAGACGACCTGGAACAGGTCGAGGCCCAAATCCCCGAGATCCTGGAGAAGGACTTGCGCACCCTGCGCATGCGGTGAGGCCTAGTACCCTTTCACGATGATTTTGCCCGCAGGTCCCCTCTAGGGAATGTACCAAAGCTCGTGCCCACGTGGGCTTCATATAGTTTATCAAAACCACATTGATGGGGCACAAGTAGGTGAGCGCATCGACCAACAAGAGTTTGCAAGGAAAAGACATGGCTATCAGGAAGACTTGCGCAGCTATCCTGCTGCTTCTGGTTCCGCTGCTGGGCGCTTGTGCTCAAGCCAGGCCGCCGTCAGAGAATACCCTCACCGAGGAAGAAACCCCGGCTCCGGAGCTGGCAAGCCAGATGATCGTCGTGGCCTTATCGCAGGCGCCGGTCTCCTTGGATCCGGCCGATCACCGCGACCGGACGACGGAGAGCGTGATCCGCAACCTGTTTGACGGCCTGGTGACGCGCGACACGCGCAACGGTGTTCACCTGGAACTGGCGGAGGAGCTGCATTGGCTCGACGATCAAACGCTGGAAGTCAAACTGCGGGAGGGAGTTTTGTTCCACGACGGCGTGGAGATGACCGCCGACGACGTGATCTTCACCTTCAATCGCATCATCCAGGAGCAGGCGATTGAATATCCGGAACCTCATAGCTCCCCGCGCCGGAGCCTGATCGGGCCACTCGAGTCAGTCGACAAGGTCGACCGCTACACAGTGGTCATGCACTTCAATGCCCCCTGGCCACCGGCCATGCAACTGCTGGTACACCAGCAGATCGTACCCAAACACTACATCCAGGGCACAAAGGCCTTCCTCGAACATCCTATTGGCACCGGGCCGTTCAAGTTCGTTTCTGCCAGTCCTAGGCTGGACGAGATCGTCTTAGAGCGTTTTGAGGACTATTATGGCAGCGCGCCCGACCTGCCCCCGGTGGGGCCAGCCTGTGCCAATCGTGTCATGTTTCGCGCCATCCCGGACTCGTTGACTCGGGCGGCGGCGCTGGTCATTGGCGAGGTGGATATCATCCAGGGCGTGCCGTTGGCCCTGATTGAAACCTTGGTGGAGAAAGACAACATCCAAGTAAAGGCCGCACCGGGCACCCAGCCCAAATGGATGGAGATGAACGTTCAGCAACCACCCTTCAACGACGCGCGAGTGCGGCGCGCTCTGAACTATGCGGTCGACAAAGAACGCATCGTGAAAGAGGTCTACGACGGTCAAGCTGTGGCCTTGCCAGGCCCCCTGTCCCCCTTCAACAACTACGTGGACGCGGAGCTGGAACCGTACCCCTACGATCCAACGAGAGCTATGGATCTGTTGGTGGAAGCCGGCTGGACGGATTCGGACGACGATGGGTTCCTCGATCAAGGTGATCAACGTCTGGCTTTCGCTCTGGATACTTTGCAGGAATGGCTACCGCTTGCCGAGGCGGTGGCTGACCAACTTCAGAGGATCGGTGTCAGAGCCAACGTCCGCACCTGGGACCA
>WOR8_10002400_pt1 | contig 18544 bp, 13 predicted proteins | sample DeeMarSeWOR38_10_FD_19890 | JGI IMG/M metagenome (IMG submission 19890)
ACGGCCGAACTCTACCAACCGCCGACTCCCCACTGGCAGCTCGAAAGCTGGCTGCGGTATATACTGCTCGAAGACGGCACGATTGAAATGACGCTGGAATGTATACCACGCGCCCGCACATTTAAGAACGATTATATAGGCTTGTTCTTCGCCAGCTACATAGACAAGCCCGAATCGCTGGACATCCACTTTTTAGGCCGTCCTGCCGATGATAGCAATGCAGAGCCCCGATGGATTCGCGGCGTAACACCTGCACATGGAACATTGCCGACACATTTGGCTATCAATGACAATCGCAATTTTACCCACGACCCAAACTTTCCGCTGACACTCGTTTTCAATAAATCGAATTATCGATACACCGAACCGTGGTATTATGGTGTAAGTCACGGGATGGCCCTCGTTTTGATGTTCCGGCCAGAAGATAACATCAGATTAAGCCAGTCTCCATCAGGAGGAGGCAATGGGAATCCGGCCTGGGATTTTCAGTGGTTTGTGCCACAGTACAAGGTCGGGCAAAAGTATCGCTTTGTAATGCGGGCGATGTACCTGTCATTCGAATCACGACAGCAGATTATCCAAAGAACAGCTCAGCACCGAATTGCTTTGGAACAGTGATTAACAAACTGCCATAGGACAGATGCCGCATATTATACAATCATGATACCGGATAATGACTGAAACAAGGCTGAGCTAATAGACCAAACCGATCATTCTTTAATTAGCCTGTAAAACCAGTGACATCCAAGCCTTTAATTAGAGAGCGGTTTGATCTGTAAATTAATTCTCTTTACGAGACTTTCTTATTGACAGACTTGTCTAAATTGGGTACAATTTTACTTAGAATATAATGTCAAGGAGGATTGGCGAGGAAGTATCTCTGCGTAACGAGTTTCCCCCACAAATTAGCAATTTAGCGATTGTTAATCGCTGGCACAGGAACAACCACATTAGCATTGTATCGGTGCGCTCATGTGGCAAGACCTGTTAAATGAGCAATATTTTGTAATAAAAAAGCAGACCGAAAGAAGAAAGGAGGTACATAGACAAAAAAGAATCTATAGTATTCAAACGGATTTACACTTTCTAAGAGGTTTAGGGAGAATACCCGTTGTTAGCTGTGGATGGTCCGCAGCGAAGAAGAAAATGTAACAGAATTATTTTGGAGGAGAAACATAGATGAAACGTTTATCAACACTTTGTACAGTTGTAGGATTAATCTGCATTCTTAGCAGCTACACACAAGCAGAATGGCACATCATCCAATTCTCAGAAGAAGATTTATGGAATCACACGCCAACCAATGACACACGGTTGTACAATCAGGATGCGCCCCGGCGACATCACACCGATTGGAAAGCTGATGTACAAACAACCGATTTGACTCAACCGAACCAGTCCGAATATCAGACTACTACGGGTACTAACGGTTGGTTTCAAACGGATACATACGATAATTGGTTAAGCACAGGACCGACAGATAACTCCGGGAACGATTTTGGAATTTGTGAAGTACAACTCTGGGGAGCTGGATTCCCGAACGGCCGTCTGGCTTTTAATGAGCGTTTCCGTGTCAATGGGGGCGCAGAAGCATGGGAGATTTTGGCTACGCCCGCTGGCTGGACAGGTTTTATCGAGGATAATCCCTGGGATGACAACGGTACTGGACTGCTTGACCAGTACTGGGCTGTGTGGAGGGCAGACGACTATACCAACCGGATTCTCTACTCCGCTTCCGGGGACGGTGTGGATGACTACGTCTTCATGCTTGCAGTTGACATCGTTGGTGAATATGCAACTACACTGGAGCCTTCTCCCGACGGCAATCCTTTTGAAGACGTTGGCAGTTTACGTTTCTGGTTCGGCGGTTATATTTTGGATCCGGATAATGAGTTTACTAACGAGGGTTACGACGGTGTTATAACAAAATCTACCTTAGTCCTGATGGATGTCCAGATCGACATCATGCCCGATAGTGACACGAATCCTGTTAACCTGGGATCCAAAGGTGTTATTCCAGTTGCGATTCTTTCAAGCCCGGACTTTGATGCTACTACGGTGCTTCCTGAGAGCGTGGAACTGGGTGGAGCAAGCGTAGCTGTCCGAGGAAAAGGCAAGCTTATGGCCCACGATGAGGATGTGAACGGAGACGGCCTGATCGACAAGGTGATACAGGTGGAAACTGAAGCCGCCGGTTCATGGACAAGCGGCGAAGTAATCCTCACGGGCCAAACAAGCGATGGTCTTTTTATCCAGGGCTCTGACGTGGTCTTAATTGTACCACAACCGTAACACAGGGCTGGAATAAGATAAATGGGCTAATGGAGAAACGTTGTAGTTAATCAAAATAACTGAATTTATGCCAAAGGATTGATAAAACTGTAGCCGCCTTTAGGGGAGTCCACCAACAGGCGATCTTCGAATGATTCAATCCTCGACTTTTGTGCATAACGGCGGGAATGAGATATTCCCGCTGTTTTCTTTTTCAGGTGCTTGCAGTAATTCGTCCCGTTTGGATTTTCTGCCCATCTTCCATGTCTCTTCCAAAGCCTCCCAAAGCGGAAAAAGTACATCCGGGAAGCAATTTCATAAGCAACAAAGCATGTTAATACTTCATCAATTGCGGCGGCAAATTCAAGGTCATCCTAAATCCTGTTTTTTGCCTTCGTGGAAGGCTCTGTATAAAAGATGTCCCACGATAAAAATGAACATTAACAGGGCAATAATGACCATGGCAGCGTAAGAACTGTATGATGCAACCTGTTTATGGAACTGTCGCAGAACAAAAGCCCAGCCGAAAATTGCCGCATACGTTCCCGCCAGCACAACGGCCATATTGAGCCAGAGCCTCAGACCCAACAGAAATCCTATCACAGAGCCGACAACCGGGCCGGTCATCCAGAAAGGAAACCAGACAAAAACAAACAGCCCGATGACACCATACTTCTGGACCTTGTCCTTGTGGGTTTCCGCCGCCCTTCGCGTACGCTCAAACGTTTTTTTAAGCCAGTTGATGACCAATAGACGCCGCCAGCTAAAAACAAACAAGGGATATAAAATTAGCACATAAATCGTCTCAATGATAATGCAGATTGGAATGACTGTGCTGTGTCCCAAGCCCTCAGTGTATCCAAAAGTCATGGCTAAACCCCGGCCAAACGTCAGTTCTATAGCGGTTATTCCGATTAGAAGCTGGGATTCGTCCGGAGAAAGCAACAGCTTAATTCCAAGCCAGAAAGAGTATACCAATGTCAACGCGATTCCGACCACTAAAAGACAACCTTCCGGACCGGCCAGCAGAGTTGACTTTAACTGGTGGTTCTGCTGTGAATTCAACTCATTTTCAGGCTGTGTAGCATTCTCTTCCATTGGCTCGACATCCATTTATTGAGTCAACGACAATCAAACATAATACATTATTTTCGACATTTTTTAAAGCCGGCAAAACAAGCTTATTTATCATTATTGAGAAATTTAAATTATGCCGCCTAATCGGAATAAAGCATGCTAAAGTGCTTTTAACGCGTATTAAACGCATTCGAACATTATATTTATATGCCCGTATTATTAAATAACGTTACGTTTTGTGTAGATAACGGCACTTAATTGTAGTTCTCGCCGAGTAATTTTCCAGGGAGGGGCTGATAGTTTGCTGAACGGAGACAGAGGGGGCGCTAACTACGTGTTTTGGAAGAGTAGAATGAAAAGCGCACAGAATATAACATATACCATAAATAATCACGCTGCAAGCATTTCTACCTTAGTCAAATCGATCCTGGGATTCACCAGGGATTTACTCAAGAGCGTCTATGTAGGTATAATTCAGGTCCTTACAAGGCTTGCTTACATCGAGAGAGAATTCCCATCTTCAATCAGTCTGTGGGCAAGGCTCGATGTAATACCCCGAGCACAACACCATGAGCGGCACAGATTATCGATTGGAAGAAACACTCTTATCGAAGGTCTGTGTGCAATATGCACATGGCATGGTGATGTTATTCTAAAAGACGGCGCAAGTATAGGAATCGGCAGTATCGTAATGGGGCCGGTATTGATCGGTGAAGGCTCGGCATGCAGCCAAAAATGTTTTATCAGCGGGCAATCCCATCATTACGAAGATATCTCGAAGAATTTCCTCAGACAAGGTGTTGAAACTGAGCCCGTGGTCATCGGAAAAAATGTCTGGATCGGTGCCAATTCAGTAATACTGCCCGGCGTAAAAATAGGAGACAATTCAGTCATAGGCGCAGGCTCTACAATCATCGATGATGTTCCTGCCTACAGCGTAGTAGCCGGAAATACAGCCAAAATCATAAAAAAGTATGATTCTGTAATGAAGCAGTGGGTACGAGTCTCAACCTGCAAGCCCAGTAAAAATGAATCCGTTTTCACCAATTAAATGATTAGATGAATCTGGCGTTTACCGCTTCATATTTTGGGGCACATACTCAAAAAATCTTGACATTTCCCTTGATTTTCCATCGCAGAGGTCGTATGATAAATTTCGGATTTGTTACTCCAAATACAAATTACAGGAGTACTGAAATGCACAGACGACGAGGATTCACATTGATCGAGTTGCTGGTGGTAATTGCCATCATCGCATTGTTGATGTCGATATTGATGCCGGCACTGCAGCGGGTCAGGAAACAGGGCCAGGCTGTCGCCTGCATGTCAAACCTGAAACAGTGGGGTTTGATTTGGTATATGTACACCGAAGACAATGACGGCAAATTCAATACGGGAGGTAGTGTGGCCGGTGATGCGGCTAATGACTGGCCGGTAGTCCTTTGGGAATATTACAAAGCCAAGGGAAGCCTGACTCTTTGCCCATCGGCAACGAAAGAGCATTTCGAGGGAGTAAGATATGCATTCGGCGCCTGGTCATGGGACAAAAGCGGCTGGACCGGTCTCAAACAAAAACAGTCAGAGGACTGCGGCAGCTATGGGCAAAACGAGTGGATTTGCTACCGCGAGCCATCCGCGGGTACCGACAGCAGGTACTGGAGAATACGTGACGTTAAAAACGCCGACAAGATACCATTATTTCTTGATTGTGCCTATCTCGACGTTTACCCCAGTGACACCGACAGCCCCGCCCAAATCGAGGACTTACCTTCCACCTCAAGCGAAATGCAGCTCATCTGCATCAACAGGCACAGCGGGTACGTAAATAGTCTTTTTATAGATTGCAGTACAATCAGGAAGGTCGGGCTTAAGGAATTGTGGACATTCAAGTGGCATCGCATGTTCGACACAACAAATCCCTGGACTACTGCCGGCGGCGTGCAACCCGAAGACTGGCCAGCGTGGATGAAAGGCTTTAAAGACTATTAACAACCTGCCCAACCTCCCTCCTGGAGGTCAAACTTCCGCCGGGACGGTGAACGGCGCGCGGTAATTGCGCGACAGATACATGTTCGCCCGGTCGCTGAAATCACCGACGAATCTTTCCGTGCCGGAATCCATCGTCAGCCACGGCCCGATTGTCATCGGTGTTTTTCCCAGGTCCACCTCGTTTAGCGCAAGGTGCTCACGACAGCGTTCGAACGCATCCAGCAGTTCCTTCCTCGAGCCGGTCGATTGTGTGATTTCATCGGGCGAGGTTGTTCGCCCTACACGATAGGAAATATTACCCATGTGACACAAAGCGGTCGAAAGATAGCCTTCGAGGATGTCGGCGTTAAGGTCGCTGACCTTCCGGCTGCGCACTGCCTTGATGAAGTTCTCGTGGTGATCGCCGCCGCCGCTGACTACGAACTGTTTGATTTTCTTATCGTCGTTATCGTACGCCCAACTGTCCGCGAAATAGCCGCCCTCGCACTCGATTACCGTATCGGCACGAGTTCGGCGGTAGGTCAGATCCATGGCAGAATCGCCTTTCTTTCGCGGCAGGTTTCGCATCTCGAAAATAATCGGCGCCGGCTCGTAATCGAAGTAAGACACCTGTGTATTTGGCGTCTGCCTGTCGTCGTCCCAGAGGAACTCGCCGCCGAAACTTATCGCCCGCGGGGCCAGCGAGTCATATCCCAGCGCCCAGCGGCAAACGTCGATAAAATGTATACCGTTATTGCCGAGATCGCCGTTGCCGAAAGGCCATTGCCAGTGCCAATCGTAATGCAGGTTCTTTCGCATCAAAGGTTCAAGTGATGCCGGGCCGGTCCAGAGGTTATAATCGATGCCCTCCGGAACCGGCTGAGGGCCGTTGACTTTGCCGATAGGCCCGCGCGGGCTGAAGTAGTAGCAGCGGGCGCGGAGTATCTTGCCGAGATTGCCCTGCCTGATATATTCGAACGCTTCGGCAAGACCTTCATCGGAACGGCGTTGCGTGCCGGTCTGTACGATCCGGTTATATTTTCGTGCCGCTTCGACCATCTTGCGCCCTTCCCATATATTGTGCGAGACAGGTTTTTCAACGTAAACGTCCTTACCGGCCTGGCACGCCCAGATGGTAACAAGCGAATGCCAGTGGTTCGGCGTGGCGGTAATTATCGCATCTATATTTTTGTCTTCCAGCAGCTTTCGAACATCTATGTAAGTGTCCACCTTTTCATTGCGCTGCTTGAATTTGGCTACCTCGCGGTCGATAAAATTCCTGTCCACGTCGCAAAGAGCTACTACCCGTACACCGGGGATCTTGCCGAACCACTTGATATGATTGCTGCCCTGGCTGCGAAAACCCACTACGGCCACTCGAACATCGTCATTAGCGCCGAGCACACGGGAATAAGGCGTGAGCGCTGCGATTGTGCCGCCTATCAGCGAACTTTTCAAAAACGTACGGCGTGTAAGAGACTTCATAATCGTTCTCCGTAAATTTGCAATTTCAAACCGGCGATAAAATCAAAGCACAATATAACGCTACCAATTTTGTTTCGAAAAAGCAACTATTCTCTTGGTTTTTAATTACTTCTCTATATGCAATCTGAAATAGATTTTGATATTATATTTATTTCGATAAACGTATGACTGTTAAGAATTAACCAAGGAGAAAAGCATGAAAAGTGAAATCACAAATCCACTCGTTAAAACCCTTATGATCATCCTGCTGTGCGGCACTGCATTCGCTGCTAAAATGACGCCGGACGTAAAGACCTTTACATACAAAACCGTCGGCGACAGAGAGCTGAAGATTCATATCCATTACCCGGCCGGCTGGGAAGCAGGCGATTCCCGCCCCGGCATTATTTTCTTTTTCGGAGGCGGCTGGACCGGAGGCAGGATCGAGCAATTCCTGCCTCAGGCCGAATATCTCGCAGGCCGGGGAATAGTTGCCGCCCGCGCCGATTATCGCGTAAAAAGCCGGGACGGCGTGACACCCGACAAATGCGTCGAGGATGCACGTAGTGCCATACGCTGGATGCGCAAGAATGCAGAAAAACTCGGTATCGATCCGAAAAAATTAATCGCTTCGGGCGGTTCAGCGGGCGGACACTTGGCGGCCTGCACAATGATCCCAAAGAGCGTCGAGGCCGACGGCGATGATTTATCGATCTCGACGATTCCACAGGCAATGGTGCTGTTCAATCCGGTGCTGAGCTTTGAGAACGAGCAAATGCTAAAACGCCTTAACGGCGACGAACAACTCGCCAAAAAGATTTCTCCAACACGATATCTGGATGAGAATTCCCCCCCGGCGATCATTCTGTTCGGCACAAACGACCGGCTGAAAATATTCGGTGACGAATACTGGAAAAAGGCCGAAGCCCTCGGCGTCCGGGCGGACGAATTTCTCGCCGAAGGACAGGGGCACGGATTTTTCAATCGCTCACCATGGACCGAACGAACTCTCGTGGCCGTGGACAAGTTTCTCGCATCATTGGGATTCCTTACGGGCGAGCCGACTATCGAAGTTCCCGAAGATATTTCTGCCGAACAACGCAAAAGGATTCACCCGAATACAAGAAAATGGTCAGACTTGTTTGAAGAGGATTTATCGAATGCTATATTTACCGAAGGCGTATGGACAACCGAGGATGGTGTGTTAACCGCAAGTGAAGACCAAGCCATCTGGACAAAAAAGGATTATGAAAATTTTGTGCTGGATCTCGAATTCAAAACGGCGCCCGGTACAAACAGCGGTGTCGTGGTTTACTGCACCGACATGAAAAACTGGATTCCGAATTCGGTCGAGATACAAATCGCCGACGACTTCGCCGAGCAGTGGGCCAAATCCCCAAAGACGTGGCAGTGCGGAGCAATCTTCGGTCATCTGGCTCCAACAAAGAGCATGGTCAAAAAGCCCGGGCAGTGGAACCGTTTCACTATAAAGTGCGTGGACCAGCAAATCGACGTAGCACTCAATGGCGAACGGATCGCCTCGATGGATATGAGCCTGTGGACGAGTGCAAAGAAAAATCCCGATGGCTCGGAAATACCACCCTGGCTGAACAAGCCGCTCGCCGAACACCCGAAAAAAGGAAAAATCGGCCTGCAAGGAAAACACGCCGGGGCACCAATCTGGTTCCGCAACATAAAAATAAGGGAACTAAAACGCTAATCTTACAACAGACTCGCACTCATAATGTGTAGAACCCGGATGTGAAACAAGTGCTTAGGGTACAAGCTGCACGCCCTGTCGGCCGTTAAAGTACGTAGGCGGCCAATCCTTCCTTTAGCAAGTCTTCGATATTCCAGTCGCCTGAACAGGTACTCGGCGGCAGAGGTTCCCCAAAATAGCGTTCGTGAGTAATATCGAGCATTCTGGAAGTGAGTGATTCAAAATTATAGCCGGCTGCCCTTGCAGCCAGAACAAAAGCCCCGCCGGCACCAAGGGATGCCATTGAGTTGATCTCAAGTACAAAAGGCTCACCGGATTGATCTATTCGGATATCAACCCGGGCATAATCCTTGCATTGACAAAGGCGGAACATTGTTAGAGACAACTCACACAGTCGACTGGCCAGGTTTTCGCTGATCTGTGCTGGACATATTTTCGTCGGCTCGTCTTCACTCTTGTGATATTTGTCCTCCCAGGTTAATGTATGTATCTGTCTGCCGTCGAAATCCAACTCGACCAGCGGCAGAAACTCGACATTATCGTTGCCGAGCAACCCTATACATATTTCACGGCCATCAATGTATTCTTCCACGAGCGCTTCCTGCTGATACTCTGTAAAGATCGCCTGCGCTGCTTCCTCCAGCTCTTTTCGGCTTCTCACACAGCGCAGGCCGTAACTTGTGGATTCGTGCCGCGGCTTGACAATCAAAGGGAAGTTCAGACCATCCACGTGACTATCGCAGCGGCTCATGACTCGGAACCTGGGCGTTGGAACACCGGCGTCTCTCATCAGGCTTTTTGCGGTGACCTTGTCAAGCGCCAAAGCATGCCCCAATGGCCCGGAGCCTGTATAAGGAACCCCGGCCATTTCCAGCATTCCGGGCACGTGACTGTACCGGCTCTCGCCCTGAATGCCGTAGGACATATTGAATACCATACCGCCCGGGCGTTCCGCGTAAGGATCAGGCGACATAAATTCTTCTAAATTTGCTATTAATTGTTTGTCCCCTTCGAAGTAGGCTACAGTATGACCGTTAGCCCACAGAGCGTCTATAATCCTTTGCACAGATCGTCTGCCATAAGTTTCGGGACTAGGCTGGCCCAACATGTTAACAACGCCTTCTTTGTTGCGATTCCGGACGACTGCGACTTTCATATAAAGGCCTCACACCGATTCCAGTAACCACTCACCGGCCGGATTTTCACGCGAAATCCAAATGAGTTCGACATCCCAGTATCGTCATTTGTCTCCGGGCAGTTAAGTATTTCCTATTGACCGGCACATTTTAAGAAACGGTTATTGGACTATTTTAAGCCGGAGCTAATCCGATACCTTGAGTACCCCGATTGGAACGGACTTTTGATTTTGGCGGATTCAGGAAGGACAACAGGCGCAGGTCAAAAAATTCGGCGATCACTACGATGCACCCGATTTGACAGATCAGTAATTCGGGGTAATATAGGAACATGCTGCGCAGGCCGTCGATCTGGGAGAAAAACGTAATAATTATGGCTACAAGGATAGTCGCCGCCCCGCGCCATACAGCCGATTTCAGGCCCTCTTTTGAAAGCGTCCGGGCAAAACCTTCGCCCGTCAGACACAATGCGATAATCGGGAAATAGGCCAGCCGGCAAAGAGACTCTATGTCCAGCCATGCGCCGGAAAGAAGAACGAGAATCATGATCGAGGCCACCGCGCTGAGAATTACCGAGACACGTGCAAAGTACGGCAGACGAATAGCCTTGGTCTGTGGGCGTATGAAAACTACGACGCCTACTACCAATGCCAGAAAGACCAGGCCGGGCAGGATCCCTGTTATCTGAAAGGCAATGGCAATAAGGATTGACCGGAATGGGCCCAACAGCCTGATACCAAGCACAAGCCGGAAAAAGACTACCAAGGTAGCACCGAACGGGACAAAAAGAATGTACGCTACACGAGAGTTCATCTTCTCTGGTATATTGGCCAATGAAAACACCCGCTCAAACAAGCTGCAAGTGGGCAGTACAGACCATTTGCCGATTACTACTAAAAGCGGCAGAGCAAAGAAAAGACCAAGAGCCAGCGTCTGATTTCCAGTGAGATTTCCTTTCGAAAGCCTCATAACAACAATGCCCCCCATACCGAATGTTTGCCGGGAATCGGGACCGAAAGACTTCGACCAGCGTTCCCATGACAGCATAAAGTTCCGCGATCTCAGTATATTATTATATCAGTCAGGCCCGGGATTGTCAAGGATTTTCTCTCGCGTTTTGGCGCCGTCGAGGCGGGCAGTTAATTTGCAGCGATACATCCGATAACATAAGCTTGTATTGTGCGATGAAACACACACTATCTAGCTGTTTCTATATAAAACCGGGGCCTATACCTGACTGAAAGGCATAGGCCCCGAGAATCTTTAATTGGTGCCGTCGTTTTTTTTTGCTATGGGGAAATGTTTTCACCAACAGCCTCTCTCTGCTGATACAAACGGATGTCATCAATAAACATTTTGCCCACACCGCCGGGGATCGTCATATTGCCTTTGGTACCAAGACCGATTGCTATCTTGTCAACATTGGTCAGGATTATACCCTGATCTGCTAACGTCGTTAGCGGAATCACCCACTCTGTCCATGTGTCAATCTGTGCCGCGTTTGCGCCATTGTGGATAACCACCGCAGAATTACCCGCAGTGCCGTAAACCGCGACGTAAAGCGGCTCAGCGTCATTGCTCTCGATGCCTATATCCTGATTCGTCCACTGCCCACCGACATTACCCGTAATTGTGACGTTAGAGAGTTTAGCTTCACAGGTTGCGTAGGCGTTATGAGCCGTCAATGCCAGACCTGCATAAACATTCGAACTCATCGTAATCATCTGTGGATTCCATGACATCGGTATCCAGGTAGAGCCGTTGCTTGAGTAGTAGCCTCTGAAATTGCTTGAAACATCTCGCTCCAGTTTCACCCAATATGGAGCGACGATTGCTATCTGCTCATCTGTCGCCTCGCTGCTATCACTCGTGGCGGCCTCATCTGTTTCTGTTCGGGCCTGGAACCTGCATCCGTATGTCGCCGAGCCGTCGTCATTAGTGGGCGTTATATAAACCGCGGCGAACTTCGAGCCGGCATCCAGCGTCTCGCGAATCATCACGCCGGCCTTGGCCCATGGATCGGTTTGCTCTACACTCTCGACTCTTGCGATAATCGAGCCGGGACCGGTGAGTATCTTGCAGGCAAAGTGAAATTCATCGGCCTGGTTCCAGATATCCGTTCCTGTTGCGGTCATCGTATACGTACCGGATGGCCCCTCAGTAAAGCTGCCGACGGAAACCGGGTAACCTCTGAACCATAGCGATAATTCGGCAACACCTTGCTCAGTCCAGTCTCGCTGATCCGACAACATATACTCTACTTCGGAATAGTTACCGAACCCCTGCTTGTTGTTGTCGTATGCAATCGGCATGGATTGATTGCCACCATGGACGATAGTCTCCTCGGTGTAAGAAGGTGAGGTTTCGTCGCCAACTGCCGAGCCGGTCCCATTACCGGGTAAGTAACCGGGCGTTCCGGGTGAGCCGGCGCCAAGCCCATCATGCCACGCGAACCATATTTGGTTGTCGTCGGCATTGTAGTCCTCGAAGTCGTCAATGACGAAGAAATCACCCGTAGAAAAGCTCCAGACATTGCCGGCCCAGGGGCTATCAGTACTGGTGCTGTTGACCTCATCGATCCTCCAATAGTACGTCGTATTCATTGTAAGCTTGCCTGGATCGTAGCTTTCATCGCCGAGGGCCTTTGGTCCCTTGTACTCAGGTGAGACTGTCGTAGCATTCTTGACGGCATCCGCATCAGTACCGAAATATACCTCATGTGATTCGGCAACTGCTCCGGCAATCCATTTAAGTGTCACGGACGGTTTCACATCCACGGCACCATCAGCCGGATTCGGCCCGCTAACGGCGCCTTCGGTAGTAAAGCTCCAGACTTCGCCTTTGTGTGTTTCGAAGCCATCGGTCTCATCGATACGCCAGTAGTAAGTCTTAGCCAACCCAAGCTGGCCGGGCCTATAACTTGGCGGGCCGGTAGGAACACCCATGGCGGCATCGTTAACATCATCGAAATCATCGCCGAAGACTATAAAGTGCAATTTTGCACCATAACCCGGTGTCCAGCTAAGTGTGACATCAAGGTCGACAGATTCCGCTCCGTCAGCCGGCACTGGAGCATAGGCGGTCTTGGGTGGTACGGTGAAACTCCAGACGCGACCTTTCCAGGGGCTTTCCGGATGCGAATCATTTATCTCATCGATTCTCCAGTAATAGGTCGTGCCGTTAATAAGGCCTTCCTCGTATGCCTGTCCGGGAAAACCGGCAATATAATACATTGCATCCATGCCCTGATTGCCCCGGAAGGTTTCGCTGTCGTGTGTAGCGTCATTTACATCATCGAAATTATCGCCAAGGTAAATATCGTGAGAGGTTGCGAAATCTCCCGGCTTCCAGGAAAGGTTTACCCAGGTATCCGGATGTATAGTCCCGTCTTTCGGATTCGGATCGAAAGCCTGTGTAAATGTCGGGGGATTACCATTATACAAGTCCAATACGTGTCCTGCTGAGAGGACTCTGTTGTATATGCGGAAATCATCCAGACTGCCGTCGAAGTATCCGTCTGCAGAATACTGTGACCTACCAAGCCAGTTTTGAGTGGTAACACCGAGACTACTCGGCGTGTATCTGGTATTGGTGTTCTGGGCTACACGCTCGCCATCGAGATAAAGTGAGTGAACGTTATTCTTTGCGTCCAGCGTCACAGCAACGTGATGCCATCCGCTGGCCAGAGTCGCTGAGGCGGTCGTCATGTCCTCGTTGGCGCTTCCCGAAATTGTAATGGCGAAACGCATTGCTCCAGCTGTGCCCATACGGGGCGTGAGGAACATGTTGTACGTTGTGTCGATGCCGAAGTCGAAAATACGCTGCCATGAACCGCCCTGGTTGGAAAAGTTCACCCATGTTGCAAAGGTGGAGTTTGTGAGCGATCCGAGGAGCGAGCTGATCGGCAGCTCTACGTAATCGCCGTTACCGTCAAGATCAATCGCGCCGCCTAAATACCCGTTGATCCACTGTGGATCGCCGTTTAGGACGCCGTGATTCCCATTACCACTTGAGTCCTGGGCCGTGCTGCCGACACCATCGTCGAACTCCCAGTGGCCAACCAGATTAGCTGAGGTGTTGCCTGTCACAATCAGCACCAAAATAAAAGAAATTAACAAGAACAATCTTCTACACATAATAATCCTCCTTTAACAAGAATAAAATGATTATGAAATACTTTTACCACATACCATAACACCTATTATTTTTTTGTCCATTAATTCAAAAGCTGCTGTTATGACAGCAAAAAACTGCTTAATTATTCAGTAACATTTCCTGGCTGATACAAACGAATGTCGTCAATATACACCTTGCCAGCACCACCGGGAGTTGTCGTGTTGCCCCGAATGCCAATTCCAATCGCAATCCTATCGACATCAGTTAGATCAATGCCCTGATCGGCAAGTTCCTGTAGTGGAATAACCCACTCTATCCAGACCCTGATTTGTGTTGCTGCCGGATGATCATAGACTACTATTGCAGGTTCACCTGTGCCGTTGGATACAGCTACATATATCGGCTCGGGATCATTGTTTGAATCGCCCATGAACCAGATTGCCAGTTCGTCCACACCTTGTGCAGTCCAGTCACGCGGATAATCCAGTATCAGCTCTGCTTCGGAATAGTTCAAGTAGCCCGGTTTATTGTTATCGTAGAAATACGGCATAGACTGTTTGCCGCCGTGGACTATAGTCTCCTCGGTATAGGAAAAAGTGTCTTCATCGCCGACTATTGCTCCGGTATGGTTACCTTCAAAGTAAGGCTCGACACCGGGTCCTCCGAAACCTATCCCATCATGCCATGAGATCCATATTTGGTTATCTTCGGAGTTGTAGGATTCGAAATCATCGATTACAAAGAAATTGCCGGTTGTGAAGCTCCAGATTTTTCCCGGCCATGGGCTATCGGGATCGACACTGTTGATTTCAACGATTCGCCAGAAGTAAGTTGTATTCAACATAAGTTTGTTGGGATCATAGCTCTCGTCACCGAGGACTTTGGTGCCTTTATATTCGGGCGAGTCTGTTGAGGCGATTTTCACAGCATCTGCATCGGCGCCGAAGTAAACTTCGTGCGAGGTGGCAACCGAACCTGCATCCCAGGTAAGAATCACCGATGGCTTGACATCTACTGCACCGTCAGCTGGATTGGGACCACTGACGGCTCCTATAGTAGTAAAGCTCCAAACCCGGCCTTTATGTGTACCTGTGCCGTCGAACTCATCAACACGCCAGTAATAAGTCTTGGCCATCTTGAGTGGGCCGGGATTGTAACTCGTAGTACTGTTAAGCATACCTTCGTTGGTATTGCTCACCTCGTCGAAATCGTCGCCGAAGACTATATAGTGTAATTTTGCGTTGAAACCCACAGCCCAGCTAAGCCGCAAATCAAGTTCGACAAATTCGGCTCCATCGGCCGGATCCGGAGCATATGCGGTCTTAGGTGGTATGGTGAAGCTCCAGACATCACCCTTCCACGGGCTATTCGGCTCAGCCTCGTTGACTTCATCGATTCGCCAGTAGTAAGTCGTGCCGGGGACAAGACCTTCGGGATATGGGCCACCGGAGACGCCCACGGCAAACAATGCATCAACCTGGTTGCCCCGGAATGTGTTGCCGATGCCGTCATTAACATCGTCAAGATTCTCGCCGAAATAGATATCATGCGAAGCCGCAAAGCCTCCCGGATTCCAGGACAAACTAACCGAGGTATCATAAACAAAAGCACCATCAGCCGGCTCCGGACGGGAAGCCAACGTAAAGCCTTTGCCTTCCATAACACGGATAATCTCATCATGTGTCAATGGATGGTTGAAGAAATGGACATCGTCCACCTGGCCTTCGAATTCATCGCTCGGAGTGTCATCCCATTCCATTCCAATCGACCATCGTACCTGCCCTGCTGGATTTCCATCAGGTGTTTCCGTGCCGACAAGCTCTCCATCGGTGTATGCGTAAGCCGTGGCCCCGTCCCTGACGTACGCTATGAAATGCCACTGTCCGTCGTTGATAACGGGTGGGTAACTGTTAATAGTGCTGGTAGCTTCCACTAACAAAGTGCCGTTACCGGCAACGCCGAAAATGAACTGGTGCCCAGTGCCGCTGTCGTTTGAACCAATCACATTGCCTTCACCCGCCGTGGTTTTGATCCACGCACTGACTGAAAAATTGTTATCCGTCAGGTCGTCGGCTATACTGTCAATTTCGATATAATCATCGTTGCCGTCCAAATCGATCGCGCCGCCGTAGATTCCATCTACCCATTGCGGATTGCCCCGGAGAATACCGTCATTTCCATATTCGGACAAATCGAATGTAGTCTCTCCTGAACCTTCATCGAAAGTCCACCAGCCTATAAGATCCGCCTTACCGGTATTCGTTAGAACTAATACCAGCATAAAAATAAAAGAAGTAAAAAAACAAAGTTTCCTGCACATAATCAAATCCCACTCATCGAAATAAAATGCTAATGAAATACCCCGGCCACACGCAAGAACTTCTTACTGTTAACACATCAACTCGTAAAACGCACATCTGCTGATACTACGTAAAATTCTCCTGCCTATGCCAAGTCCTATAATACCAAAACCTTATCTAGATGTCAATAATTTTCCCCCAGCGGGTAGCTGTCAATTCTTATTAAGAGCATTAAAAAAGGCCTACAAACGAATGCTCACGGCCCTTTTATTTGAATCTTCTTTTAATTATGGATTAACAGCACAGTTGAAAATGTGCTCGTCGTCAATCAGACCGGACCAGATTGTTCCCGCCGCCAAATCGCTTCCGAGACATAAAATTAATAGTGATAGAATTTATTTCAACAACATTCATATAGTCGCATTTTTAGGGTAGTTAAGCTTGGAAAATGCAGCTTTTAATACTTCGTACGCGTTGGCTGCAGGCCCAGACACATCTTTTAGTGGCTCTTTTTCCATAGCATCATTCCTAACATCATAGAATTGACCAGTATTATATAATTTGTAACGTTTGGTGCGCACCCACGCTTTATCACTTCCACTTTCAGAAAAGGCAAATTTTCGCGAAACGCTTTGGTCTAAGCCAAGTAAGGCCGATGCAAAACTCACACCATCAATTTTGTGATCTACTTTCGCCCCACCGATTTCCGCTAAAGTCGGCAACCAATCACTGAAATCAACCAATTCGCTCCCGATACTACCAGCTGCAATACGCCCCGGCCAGTTTGCAATAAGAGGCACGTTGGTACCAATATCCAAAAGGGTACCCTTGCCACCGGGAACATGCTTGCCATTACGTATCGAATAGACATCCTCATACTCGTACTGGCGTCCTTGTAAATGCCGTAGTTTGGAGCGCCGAGCTGTTCCATTGTCGCCGGTGAATAGAATGATTGTGTTTTTACGCAGACCAAGTTGGTCGAGCCTGGTTACAAGCCGCCCTACCATCGCATCCATACTCTCGATCATTTCGCCGTAATTCATCCAGCGACCCTTGCCCGGCACATAAGGCACCTGCGTGGGGATATCATCAGTCACATCATGCGCTAAGGCCATTGAGTAGTATGCAAAGAAAGGTTTTTCGGCCCTGCTGCTTCGCTCTATAAATTTTTCCAGAAAATCCACGTACAACTCCGGCCCGTACTTTCCATCAGTGTCCGTACGCACACGGCCATTCTCGTAAATCATCGGCTCATGATACCGCGCGCCCTCGTGCCAACCGAACATACTCCATTCGTCAAAACCCAGACGCGACGGTTGCTCGGGATCTTTTTTCAGTAGCGCCAACTGCCATTTCCCGGCAATCGCTGTCGCGTAGCCTGCGCGCTTGAGCACATGCGCAACGGTATTCTGTTCCTCCGTTTTGGGAAATGTACCCCAATCCGAATTGAACCGAAAAGGATATTTGCCTGTCATCAGGCAAATCCGAGTGGGATGGCACACAGGCATGCTGAAGCAGTAGTCAAATCGCATCCCGCCTTTAGCCAGCGCATCGATATTCGGTGTCTTCCATCGCTGCCCGCCATAAGCCCCTATCGGTTCACAGCCTACATCATCCGCCAGAATTAACACAATGTTCGGTTTCTCCGGTATATCTGGTTCAGCAGCTAACTGATTATAAGAGAGTAATGCTGTAGCACCAAATGCGGCAGTAGTCTTTAGAAACTGTCTTCTACTGAATGGATTCTGCTGTTTCGTGTTCATCAAATGTGCTCCGAAATATTTGCCATTTAACTTCACAATCGGTATTCCCCCACAAGCTATCTTGGGGATTCAAAGCCAAAGTCTGTACCTGGGTTTCCCACAGTGAAATAATAATATCAAATTTATGCCACTTGTGCCATGGATATAGACATTAAAAACTTATGGCTTAACCCTCATAAAAAAATCAAGTGTCTGATCCTGTTATTTTTCCCGAGATATATCAAGTTATCCTTCCAGCGGTATGCTCAACCATTGTAAATCTTAAGTTTTTGCCTGATTTTAGAGGATTCTATGAGTTGGTTGCGTTTAGATTGCGTTTTCCGGGTGTGTGCTGCCCAGAAGAAAGATTCGTTCATACTGTTTTGAAATCCCCATTTCTTCGTAATCAGTGGCGAATATATATCTCATCGAATCCGGTATAGCTTAAAACAAATCATGTAACAGCATCGAGCTGAGCGGCCCCGCAAGACTACCTTACTTGATTTTCGCGCCTCGCGCGGGGTCCGCTCTAGCGAGTGGTTAGGCAGCCATTAGGTAGCCACTCATCCACCCCGGAAGGCCATCACAACTTGAATAACCTGGAGTGAATCATAAAGCGCGTGCGCAATAATGAGTGGCCATACGCGCCCGAATCTAAGGTAATACCATCCATAGAGCAGTCCTTGAATCGTGATAAAGAACATACTGAGGGGACCTTGGTAAATGTGTGCCAACCCAAAAAGGACTGCG
>WOR8_10008889_pt1 | contig 18541 bp, 17 predicted proteins | sample DeeMarSeWOR38_10_FD_19890 | JGI IMG/M metagenome (IMG submission 19890)
CCGCCAATCGAATGCCCGCTCTCGACGAGGGTGCGCAGCAGACGAAGTCGTTCGACGTCCGCGTCCGTGTAGAGACGCCCGCCGGCCTCGGTGCGGTGTGGCAGGACCGCAGCGTAGCGCTTCTCCCACATCCGCAGGGTGTGCGTCGAGAGGCCCGTCATCTTCGCCACAATCCCCACGCGGTACTTTGCTTCGTCGGGCACTCGAATAGCTCAGAAAATGTCCAAGAGCTGTCTATCCCGCCAGATCCTGCCCTTCAAGCCCAGTCCTACGAAAAAAATCGTGTTGGGCGGTTGACGCCTCAGCAGGAGAGAGTAGAAACCTGGACAAGACCTATACATGACTTAGACAGGTCGGAGGAGATTTCATGAACAATCGTAAGACTTTTTGGTTGGGGATCGTGGCTGCGGCAGCTCTTGCCGCGACTGGCTGCGGCGATGACAACGGCGACAACAACGGCGGGAGCGGTGGCACCGCCGGCAGCGGCGGCGAGGCAGGCGCTGGCGGCGAAGCAGGCGCTGGCGGCATGCCAGCAGGCATGGCCATGGTGCGAGTCGCGCACCTCGGGACGAATCTCCCGACTGCCGAGAACACGCTCGTAGACGTGACCGTCGACGGCACGGTGGCGATCGAGGATCTCGCGTTCGAGATGTCGACCGGCTTCATCCCGCTTCCTGAAGGTGAGTACACCTTCGGCGTCAACATTGCCGACACCGACACGGAGGTTTTCTCGGCGACCGCGATGCTTCCCGCGGATAGCATCACCACCGTGGTCGCGATCGCGAGCGTGAACATCGAAGAAGAGCCGGAGGACGTCACCCCGCTCAACGCGCTCATCTTTAATGGTGATCTCACCGATCTCGACCTCGGGTCCGGCCGAGTCCTCGTCGGCCACGGCTTCGATGCGGAGCCGTTCGCGGTCGTGGACGTGATCCTGCCGGCAACCTGTGATGACGATGGCGCGCTCGTTCCGGACCTCGCCTTCCCCACGGTCGAAACGGTGGGCGATCTTCCTGAGGGAGACTATATCATCGCCCTTGCCGCACCCGACAGCTGTGAGGCAGCGGTAGGTCCGCTCACCGCGCCCGTAACGCCGGATGTGGCCACACTTCTCATCGCCGCGGCCGACGCAGAGGGCAACCCGCAGGTGTACGCCCTCATCGGGGACTTCGAGAGCGGCGAGCAGATGGAACCGATTCCAACTCTCCCGGCGGCCGAATAGCCGTTTCTCTTCCCACCACCAACACGAAGCGCTTGGCGCCCGGGCCGCTCCTTTCGCGAGGAGCGGCCCGTTTTTTTTGCGGGGTTCCCGTGGTAGTACGGCGCTCACCTTGCGTCTGTTGATCTCAGCCGGAGCTGTGTCGCTCGTTCTTGCGTTCTCCGCCGCGAGTGGCTGCACTGAGGAGCCGAATGCACCCATCTCCGCCGAGCCCCGAGTCGAGGCGACCAAGCCGCCGAATCCCTACGAGCACAGCGCCTCGCGCTTCGGGGTCGTGCCACTTCACGCAGGCTTCAGCCCCGATCCCCGCGTCGTCGCCGGCGAGGCGCACGGGGAGGTTCCTGCGAAGTCGGTGCATCGCAAGTGCCGAGGCTGGATCTCCGAGGCGCCCGACTATCTGCTCGTCGCCGATACGGCGTTCTTTCAACTCTATGTCCTCGTGAGGTCACGGTCCGACACGGTGCTCGTGGTCCGCAAGCCCGACGGCACGGTGGTCTGCAACGACAATCGCCGCGGTACGAAGGACCCGATGGTTCGCGGGAACTTTCCCATGGGCACCACCCAGGTCTGGGTGGGCGTCCAAGGAGAGGGCGACCGCGCCAAATACCGTCTCGGATTTTCCGAGGTGAAATGGCAGTCTTCGGCCATTCCGCTGCCCGAGTCGGGCTAAAGCGAACGCCGGCGCCAGAGGACGAGTCGCTCTCGGCCCTCTCGGCCGGGGTGGGATGCCTCGGGTTGCCGTGCGTCGACCTCCTCGAACCCTTCCTCGACAAAGCTTCGCACCAGGCCCGTGTTGATTGGCCAGGGCGGGCCCTCGCGGTCCGGTATGGGATCTTCGTATGGAAAGATCAGCGTGGCGAGCATTCCGGAAGGCTTGATCAGGCGGGCCATCGTCTCCGCCCACCGGCCGCGCTGATCTGGATCGAGCGCGCAGAAGAACGTGTAGTCCCAGACGAAGTCGAACCCCATGTCGCCGTCATACGAGAAGAAGTCGGTGACCTCGTAGACGACGCGACCCGGCAGGTCGGGATGTGCTGCCCTAAACGCCGCCTGCGCGTCCCCGGAGAGGTCGATGCCGACGACCTCGCGGTCCGGTCGTGCAAGGGCTGCGAGGTCGTATCCGGTACCACAGCCCGGCACCAAGATGCGGCCGGCAGGCACCTGCCCGAGGGCGAGCAGCTCGAGGAGAGCCGGCGGGGACACACCTGCATCCCACGGGGTTCTTCCCGCGCTCCATGCTTGCTTCCAATCGACGGGCGCCATCTAGTCGATCAAACCTATGGCGCGCCCAGCCTCTCGCGCAATGGGAAGCACGGCTTCGAACGCCGCCTCGTTGCACGCGAGGATCCCGCTTCGGTTGCGCATGTCCCGGCCGCCATAGTGGAACGGCCTTCCCGCAATGTCGGTGAAGCGTCCCCCCGCAGCTCGGAGCACGGCTTCGGGGCCGCACGCGTCCCACAAGCTCGATTTGTCCGAGATGTGCACATAGAGATCGGCCCGCCGCTCCGCGATGAGTCCCGCCTTGAGCCCGACCGAGCCGCTTTGCCTCTCCTCCGCGATCCCGAGCTTCGACACGACGCGGGCGACCGCGCGATTCCGGTGCGAGCGCGAAACCACGAGCCGGAGCTCACTCGGGTTGGCGACCTCACTCACCTGCAGGTCGCGCGCAGCCCCGTGTTGTTCGAGCGTGGCTCCTTCGCCGACGACACCGGCATAGAGCTTGTCCGTGACCGGTTGATACACCACTCCGAGCGTCGCGACACCTTCGACGGCAAGCCCCAGCATCACGGCGAACTCGCCGTTTCGTGCCACGAACTCCTTGGTGCCGTCGACCGGATCCACGTACCAGCAGCGTCCACCGGCGAGGGCGTCGGCGCGGTCCGAAGATTCCTCCGCGACGATGCCGTCACCCGGGAATGCCTTTTGCAGCTCGCGGACGATATATGCGTTGGCCCGCGTGTCGGCCTCGGTCACGGGATCGGACTTGGCCTTGTACGCCACGCGAAAGTCAGTGGCGTAGACCTCCATCAGGATGGAACCGGCGCCGCGCGCGATTCGGGCGGCCTCGGCGATCTCCCCGCTGCGCATGTTCCGCCTGTATCACGGTCGGATGGCCGTGCCACCTCATCCTCGGATCGCCTCCAGCAATCCGCGAAGCATGGCGGCCACTTCGTCGATTCCGTCGAGCACAACCGCCGAGCTCGAGGGAGCTCCTCGCTGCTCGTGAGAGCTCACGAACGCGCCTACGCCACGCTCGGCCGCGAGCTCGATGGCAGGAAAGTCGGTGAGATCGTCTCCGATGAACAAGACCGAGCGAGCACCGCTTCGCTCGAGGATCTCCCGAAGTGCAACACCCTTGTCGTGGGAGACCAGCTCGGCTTCGCGCAGTGCTTTGCCGCGTCGAACGTGTAGTCCCAGGCGCTGCGCCAACGCGTCGGCTTCGGCCATCAGGCGTTCGGCGCGTTCGGGGTCGTGCATTGCGATTCCGCGCACGTGCACGGCAACGGCCTGCGGCTTGAATTCGATGAACGCGTCCTGCGCGTGGGCATCGACCCATCGCTTGAACTCTCCGAGGGCCGCTTGCTGCGCCTCGCTCAATCGCCGGGGCCCCGGAGCCTCGTTTGGACCGAGGACGAGGCCACCATGCTCGACGGCACGCCAAATGCCATCGAGCTGCTCCATCCGCTGCAGGGATGACAGGTCGCGGCCGGTAATCAGTGCCAACACGATGCCCGGGGCATCGCTGAGCTCCTCGAGCAGCGTCATGGTGTTGGTCGGAATCTCGGCCGTGTCCGGATCCCGCACGATCGGCGAGATGGTGCCATCGACGTCGAGCGCCACGAGAAGCGGCCGTTCGAGGTGAAGCAGACGTGCGATCACACGGTCGACGCGTCTCACTCGCCCTCCAACGCACGGATGTACTCGTCGGCCCAGCGATGCACGTCGAGTCGCAACACCTCGGCCCGCAGGGCTCGCATCCGCTTCTTTCGCTCACTGCGTTTCATGCCGAGCGCGCGGTGGATGGTGCTTGCAGTGGACTCGACGTCGTACGGGTTCACCAATAGCGCCCCCTCGAGATACTTCGCGGCGCCTGCGAACTCGCTCAGCACGAGCACGCCGTCATCGTCGGTTCGGGCGGCGGCGTACTCGTGCGCGACGAGGTTCATTCCATCGCGAAGGGGCGTCACGAGGGCAACGTCAGCCGCTCTGTAGTGTGCGCAGAGAGCACGTTGACTGAGGTTGCGATAGAGATAGTGGATCGGTACGCGGCCGGTGTCGGCATATCGGCCGTTGATGTCGCCCACCATCCGGTCGATCTCCTGTTTGAGATCGGCATAGGCTTGCACGTCGGTACGGCTCGGCACCATCACTTGAATGAGCACGCAGCCCGCACGTGCCGTCCTGTCCTTCCTCAACAAGCGTTCGAACGCAGCCAAGCGGTCGGGTATGCCCTTGGTGTAGTCGAGGCGGTCGACGCCGAGGAGGATCTGGCGATTGCCCATGACCTGCTTGATGCGCTCGACTTCCCGTCCGAGGTCGGGATCGAGCGCGAGCGCCTCGAGCTCCTCCACCGGGATGCCAATCGGTGCCGCGATCGTCGTCACCTTGCGGCTTCGGTACTTGATGGCGCCACTGGCGACTGCATGCGTGGTGAACCGCTCCACACACTGCAGGAAGTGTTCGGCGTACTCGGGCAGATGGAAGCCCAAGACGTCTGCGCCGAGCAAGCCTTCGAGGATCTCTTCCCGCCACGGGAGGATTCCGAACGTGTCGGGGGGCGGCCAGGGAATGTGGCAAAACCAGCCGATTCGCGCCTTCGGCCGCTTTGCGCGCAGCAGCCCCGGCAGGAGCATCAGGTGATAGTCCTGCACCCAGAAGAGGTCGCCCGAGCTGCTCATCGAGAGGGCCGTGTTGGCGAACTCTTGGTTTGCGCTGAGGTAACTCGACCAAGGCGCCTCACCGACCTGGATCGTCGGCTCGAAACCGTGCAGCAAGGGCCACAGCACCGCATTCGAGACCCCCTCGTAGAAGCCGCGCCGCTCGCTGCGCTTCAGGGAGACGTGGGCGAGGTCGTAGTCGAGGTGTGGCGCCGGAATCGTCACGGAATCGAAGTCCCTCGCAGGTTTCGCGCTCAGCCACACGCCGCCGCGCCGCTGAAGGACCGGATCGAGGGCTGTCACGAGACCGCCCGCTGCGCGCACCCAGCGCTCGCGTCCGCGGCTCACATCGTGCCGATACGGGCCGCGGTTCGAGACGACCACCAACTTCCGGCCCTTTCTCGCCATTGGTAGGCATTGTAGTCTGACCCAGGTCATGGACCCAGCGCAGTTTCTTCAAGGACGCACTCGAGAGACCGACATACGCCGCGATGCGCGCGGTCGGTGGTTCAACGGCGAAGACCCCATCGCGCACCCGAACCTCGTACGCTCCTTCGACTCCTGGATCGATCGTGCGGACGACGGACGCTTCTGCCTCAGCAACTCCATCAACTGGGCGTACGTGGAGATCGAGGGACCCGCATATTTCGTGAAAGACGTGGAGCTTTCGGATGCAGGGGTCGAGCTGCGGCTTTCAGGGGGCTCGAGTGAGCCGCTCGACCCGGTATCGCTTCGGCAGGGGCCCGACGGTGCGCTTTGGTGCACGGTGCGTGCAGGGCGCTGCCCGGCGCGGTTCGACAATCACGCGGTCAGCAAGATGAGCGACTGGATCGCCGAGGACGAGGACGGGGTGTACGTGTCGATCGCGGGAACGAAGGTCCGGCCCCCCGAGATCGCCGATCCGCTTTCACTCGGCCTCGAAAAGCGCTAAGGCCTGCGCGTGTCCCGCAAAGAGCTTCTAGCCACGATCATCGTGGTCGCCATCGCGTTTCCGCTCCTGTTCGTGTTCACGGGGGCCATGGTCGACTCGCGCGCCCGTGCCCGGGAGGCTCCGTTTCGCGCTGTCCTCGGCAATGCGCGCTTCGAGTCGCTCATGAGTGGCGCCGGGGGCGTGCCCCACTACCTCGGTGCCTCCCTTCGCGCGCCAGACTTCACCCTCCCGAAGCAAGGCGGGGGCGAATGGAGGCTCTCCGACCATCGTGGGAAGGTGATCGTGATGAACTTCTGGACCGTGACTTGCCGCCCGTGCATCCAGGAGATGCCCACCATCGAGCTGCTCGCAGAGATCGTCGAGCCTTGGGGGGATGTGGAAGTCGTGGCCATATCGACGGATCGCAATTGGGCCGAGGTCGAAACGATCATCGCGCGCAATACGCGCATCACGAGCCTGCTCGATGCAGAACGCGGTGTGGTCAACGGCAAGTTCGGCACGAAGCTTTTCCCGGAAACGTGGATCATCGATGCCGATGGTGTGGTCAGGTTTCGATACGATGGCGCCCTCGATTGGTCCGATCCGGTCGCCCTCGACTTGATTCGCGCGTACCGCTGAGCTGCTCATGCCTCCGACAGGAGGTAGCGAGAGACCCAGACGCCGAAGGCGACGAACAAGAGGTCGAACGCCGTGAGTATGCGTACCCAGCCCAGGATCTCCGCGACCGTCGCCCCGGCAAAGAGCTCGCGGGTCGCCACGGCAGACGCCAAGAGCGCAGGCGCGACCAGTGGGAACACCAAGACGCTGAGCATCAGGTCGCGCGCCCGAGTCCGGATTCCGACCGCTGAAAAGAGGGTGGCCGTCGAAACGAATCCGACCGAGCCGAGGAAGACAAGCACCAGCAGGGGCAGCACGACGCCGCTTGGCTCGATCTGAAAAAACACGAGGCAGAGTGGCACCAGCAAGAGCTCGATCACGAAAAGCAGGGCCAGCGCGCTCATCGTCTTGCCCACGTAGATTGCCGAGCGGGGAATGGGTGCGAGCAACAGAGCAAAAACCGCGTCGTTTTCCCGCTCGAGCGCCCAACTTCGGCCGATGAGTAAGATCCCGCAGAAGAGAATCGAGATCCAAAGGACGCCCGGGGCCACGTTCGGCGAGCTGACTGGGTCCGTGTAAAACGCGAGAGACCCGAGCGTGACGACGAGCACCGCGAAGAGCCCCGTCGACGTCAGGATCTCCTTGGTGCGGATCTCGAGCTGCAGGTCTTTGAGGGCAACCAACCACGCCGCGCGAAGAACGCTCATGCGACCGGCTCCACGATTCGACCGCGGTCCATGTGGAGCATGCGGTCGGCGACCGAGCCGGCGAACTGGGCTTCGTGCGTAACGACCACGACGATCGCGCCTCGCCGTTTCTCCTGGGCGATGAGCTCCACGAACGCGTCGGTCGACTTCACGTCGAGTCCGGTCGCTGGCTCATCCATCAAGAGCAGCCGCGGCTCGTGCAGCAACGCTCGTGCGATCGAGATGCGCTGTGCCTGACCACGGGAGTACGTTCGCAGCGGGCGATCCCAATACTCGCCCGCCCCGAGGGCGTGCCCGAGCGCCTCGGTGCGCTCGCTCGGGTGCGAAATGCCCTGCAGCTTGGCGGCCAAGACGAGGTTCTCGCGTCCGCTGAGCCCGGGGTAGAGCTGGAGCTGGTGCGCGATGAATCCGATGCGGCCCCGGATCCCGTCTGCATACCCGGGGCCGTACTTCCCAAAGCGGATCTCGCCTTTCGTCGGGTGCGCAAGCAGCGCGAGAAGCCAGAGCAACGTGGACTTCCCAGATCCGTTGGCGCCCTGGATCACGGTGACCGAGCCCGCGCTGAAGGTCAGGTCGACACCTGCGAGCGCAAGCGTAGGCCCATACGACTTCGCGAGGCCCGTGACCCCCACCTCTTCAAAATCGAGCTTCACCGGTCCGCACTCTAGAACAAGTCTCGCACAATGCCGTCAAGTTTCAGTCAGCCAGCGGCTGCCCGGCACACGCAGCCATCGTCCGTCGCGAACGAGGTCGCCGCGGTCAAGCGCCCGTTCGACTTCCCGCTCGCGGCCCTCGAGCGGGTTCTTGCCGGCGCGTCGCTCGGTGTCGGCCAGACACATGCCGTCGATCGTCCGAAGGCCGAGCATGAGAGACTCCCTGATGATTTCGTCGGGGCCGAGCGTTTCGGTTTCAGTCACGAGCGTGTCCTCGGAAAGGTAGCGGCGTGGATTGGGATCATTGCGCCAACGCTCGGCTCGTCCGGGCCCTTCATCGAGACAACCGACCGCGGCGGCGCCGAGGCCGACGTAGGCGCCACCGCGCCAGTAGTGAAGGTTGTGGCGAGACTCCTCTCCGTCGACCGCATAGTTCGACACCTCGTAGTGGGTCCATCCGAGCGCGCCAAACCGCTTTTCCGCTTCCTCGAATAGCGCCGCATACTCCTCGTCCCGCGCGACACGGAGCTTTCCCGCGCGATGGAGCGAGCCGAACATGGTTTTCTCTTCGATGGTGAGCGCGTATGCGGACACGTGTCGGATCCCCGTATCGGCCAGGCGAGCGATGTCGTCGGCGAGCTCGGACTCCCTCTGACCAGGCATGCCGAACATGAGGTCGGCGCTCACGCGGGGCATCTCGGGCACGGCCTCGCGAAGAGCGCGGATCCCGCCGTCCGCGTCGTGCAGGCGGCCGAGGAAACGAAGATGCGTATCGCGCAGCGACTGAACGCCGATCGAGAGGCGATTGACGCCTACTTCGCGGAGAAGAACCGCATTCTCGTGCGTCAATGAGCTCGGATTGCACTCGACGGTGACCTCGAGGTCTTCGACCTCCTGGTCGAATGCCGCCCGAATCGACGCGAGCGCGCGTCCGAGCGCGGACGGCATCCAGAGGGAGGGTGTGCCGCCACCAAAGAAGATCGACTTCAGCCGGCGCGCCTGCAGATCGTCCGCGCGCGCCTCCAATTCGCGGAGCAGCGCGTCCGTGTAGGCCTCGTGAGGAAGCTCGGCAACGCGCAAAGGCTCGGTCGCGAAGTCGCAATACGGGCACTTCCGCGCGCACCAGGGAAAGTGGACGTAGACAGAGGTATCGCTAGCTCCTATTGACATGCGGGCCGCCGGCCCCGAGGTATACTCTCATTTCTCTGAAGCGGTCCTCCATGGCGTTACCGGTATTCCCATCGCTCAAAATCACGGCAGATGCGCTCGTCCCGAGGGGGACGTTCGCCGAAGCGCAAGCGGCATTCTTGAAGCCCGACGCGATGCTCGTGACCGAGCTCACGCGCTTGCTGCGGGAGAAGAATGCGGGCGTCGTTGCCCATTTCTACATGGATCCGGAGCTTCAAGGCGTGCTCTCGTCCTGCGATTGGCCGCACATTCACGTATCGGATTCGCTGGCGATGGCTGACCGCGCCATCGCGATGGCCGAGCAGGGGGTTCGCACCGTCGCGGTGCTCGGGGTCGACTTCATGAGTGAGAACGTGCGCGCGATGCTCGATGCCTCGGGTTACGCGCATATCCCCGTTTATCGTGTGGCCACAGAGCCGATTGGGTGCTCGCTCGCGGAGTCCGCCGAAGCGCCGGCTTACGGGGCTTACCTGAGCCAGGCGTCCGAGACCCCGCGCTCGCTTCACGTCGTGTACATCAATACCAGCCTGGTCACCAAAGCGAAGGCTCATGCGCTCGTGCCCACCATCACGTGTACCTCGTCGAACGTGGTGCAGACGGTGCTGCAGGCAGCGGCGCAGATCCCGGGCGTCCACGTTTGGTTTGGGCCCGATACCTACATGGGTGACAACCTCGCCCACATGTTCGCGAGCCTCGCCGAAATGCCCGACGAGCAAATTCGTCAGCTTCATCCCGCGCACGACCAAGCCTCGATTCGTGCCCTGCTTCCCCGGTTCCATTACTTCGAGCAAGGCACCTGCATCGTCCACCACATGTTTGGGAAAGAGGTCGTGGACCTCGTTCGCGAGCACTACGCCGACGTCTTCGTGACCGCTCACTTGGAAGTGCCCGGAGAGATGTTCGAGCTCGGTCTTCAGGCGCAACGCGAAGGCAACGGCGTCGTGGGATCGACGTCGAACATTCTCGCGTTCGTCCTCGGCAAGGTCGACCAGGCGATCGCGCGCGGGGAGCCCGCCAATTTGCGGTTCATCCTCGGCACGGAAGCCGGCATGATCACGCCCATCGTTCGCCAGGTTCAGGAGAAGCTTCTCGACTACGCGTCGGAGGGCGGCCCCGAGATCAGCGCTGAGATCATCTTTCCGGTCGCGAGCGACGCCATCGCACAGGATCCGGAGAGTGGTCTCGGCGTGTTGCCGGGTGTCGCTGGCGGAGAGGGGTGCTCGACCGCAGGCGGCTGCGCGACTTGTCCCTACATGAAGATGAACTCGCTGAAGGCGCTCATCGCGCTGCTGCGCCGCGTGGATACGGAGCCCGGCTCGAATCTCGTCGCCTTCGAGCCACGGAAGTATGTCGAGCAGATTCGCGGGCGGACGTGCAGGATGTGTTGACTCGCTCCAAGGCGTCTTGACCCCGCGGAGAGCGTCCTTATCTTGGCCGCGGCACTCAACCCATGGACGCGCATGTCGAAGCCTGACTACTACGAAGTTCTCGAAGTCGAACGCGAAGTCACGACCGTGGAATTGAAGAAGGCCTACCGGAAGAAGGCTCTCGAGTTTCACCCCGACCGCAACCCCGACAATCCGGAGGCGGAGGAGCGCTTCAAGCTATGCGCGGAGGCGTACTCGATCTTGAGTGATCCGCAGAAGCGCCAGATCTACGATCGTTATGGCCACGCGGGCCTCGGCGGCGGCGGCGGGCCTGGTTTTGGAGACGTCGGCGACATCTTCAGTCAATTCCAGGACATCTTCGGTGACCTCTTCGGCGGCGGCGGCGGGTTTGGGTTTGGCGGGTTCGGCCGGCGGCGACGAGATCCGAACTCGCCCACGCGGGGATCAGACGTGCGCACCGACGTGACCTTGACCTTGCGCGAGGCGGCCTTCGGCACCACCCGACAGATCGATCTCTCGCATCCGAGTCCTTGTGAGGCGTGCCGCGGCACTGGCGCGAAGGGCGGGGAGCTCGAGAGCTGCGGGACCTGCGGCGGTCGTGGGCAGGTGGCGCGTGCGCAGGGTGCCTTCGTGATGACCACGACCTGCCCGACGTGCCGAGGCCGGGGGGCTCGAGCCAAAGAAGCCTGTGACGAGTGCGAAGGCGTCGGCCAGGTCGACTCGGAGCGCGTCGTGAAGATCAACATTCCGGGTGGAGTCGATACCGGCCAGAGCCTCCGGTTGAGCGGCCGCGGCCAAGAAGGCACACGCGGCGGACCCGCGGGCGACCTCTACGTCACGGTCCACATCGAGCGCGACGAGGACTTCGAGCGCGACGGCTTCAACCTCCTGCACCGGCTCGTCGTCACCTATCCGCAGGCAGCTCTCGGCGCCAAGATCGAAGTGCCTGCGCTCGAGGAGGACGAGGATGCGGTTCAGACGCTCAAAGTGCCTTCCGGAACGCAAAATGGCGAAACGCTGGTCATTCGAGGTGCGGGTGTCCCTCGACTGAACGGCCGCGGTCGCGGTGATTTGGTTTGTATCGTCGAGGTCGAAGTGCCCAAAAAGCTCTCTCGCGAGCAAAAACGGCTGCTCAAGGAGCTGGATCGCAGCTTCGACTAGCGGCTGGATCCTCTGGAGATCGGGTGCACTCCCGGTGTAGGCTATCCGTCTTCTCATGCAGCCACTATCGGGACTCGACTCCTCCTTCCTATTCCTCGAAGACCCACACCAACCGATGCACGTCGGGAGCGTGCTCGTGTTCGAGGGCTCGATGAACTTCGACGCGTTTCGCGAGACCATGGCCTCGCGCATCCATCTCGTGCCGCGGCTTCGGCAGCGGCTGGTGATGGTCCCCTTCGGGATTGGCAAGCCATACTGGGTCGAGGATCCCGCGTTCAACCTCGACATGCACATTCAGCACGTCGCCTTGCCGGGTGCGAGGAACTGGAAGGAGCTTCGGCGCTTGGCGGCCCGGATCTTCAGCACGCCGCTCGACCGCACCCGACCACTTTGGGAAATGACGTTCGTGGAAGGGCTGGACAACATCCCGCAGGTCCCGCCTCGTTCGGTTGCGATCATCAACAAGATCCACCACGCCGCCATCGACGGGGTCTCGGGAGCCGACATGATGGCGATCCTTCTCGACATGACCAAGGAGCCGAGAACGTTCACCCCGCCGCCGCCGCGCGCCGTGCCACCCGTTCCCAACGAGGTCGAGGTGTTGGCTCACACCGCTCGCAAGATCATGGCGAAGCCGAGCGAGCTCAAGCGCGTGACAGGCGAGATTCGCGACGCGCTCAAGTCGGCAGCGAAGGTTCAAGCCAAGGGAGTCGAAGCGCCCCCGGTTCCGATGAGCGCACCCACGACGCCGTTCAATCACACGATCACCGGGCAGCGGATTTGGAACACCGCGCTTCTCGAGCTAGACCGGGTCAAAGCGATTCGTAGAGTCAACGGCTGTACCTTGAACGACGTGGTACTCGCGATTTGTGCTGGAGCACTGCGGCGATACCTCGAGCAAAAGGGAGAGCTTCCCGAAAAGCCGCTCATCGCCATGGTGCCGGTGTCGACCCGTGCGGAGGACGAGCGCGGAAAGATGGGCAACAAGGTGTCGGCCATGATGCTCGACATCGCGACGAACGTTGCCGATCCCGTGGAGCGGTTGAACGTGATCAAGGAGCATACCCAGGGTGGCAAGGCGTTCGAAAAAGCGGGTGCCACGCGCGCATTCGTCGACATGTGGGAGTTCGTCCCCTTTGGTCTCGCGACGCGCATGACGAAGCTCTACTCGCGCTTTCGCGTGGCCGAGATGCACAATCCAATCTTCAACTGCGTGATCACCAACGTGCCAGGTGCCCAGACCGACCTCTACATGGCCGGACACAAGCTCCTCGCGACGATGGGTATGGCGCCGCTCGTCGATGGGATGGGCCTTCTGATTACGGTCCTGAGCTACAACGGTGTTCTGTCGATCAGCCCGACGTCCTGCCCGGCCGTGATGCCGGACCTCGACGAGTTCACCCGCTATCTTCGAGAGTCCGCCAACGAGCTCGAGGCAGCAGTCATTCCGGATCAAGCATCGATCGCGCCACCGAGTCCGGAGCACGCCGAGGCCGTGGCGAATCTCACAGCGGCATTCGTCGAACAGATGCGCGCGACGCTCGAGCGGGCCCCGAAGGACCGCTCGCTCGGCGACGGCAGGTTCCAACTCCGTATCACCGGCGCCGCGGATGCGACGTGGATGATCAACCTGAGCGAGCGAAGTGTCACAGCGGGCAACGGACACCCCGCAGACGCCACCTTGACCATTCGCGACGCGCACCTCGCTGAGATCCTCGAAGGCAAGCTCGACCCGCAGATCGCGTTCGTGCAGGGCAAGCTTCGCGTCGACGGCGACGTCAATAAGGCAATCGAGTTCGGGGCGTTACTGCCGAAAGTGATCGCTTAGCGAGCGACGCGCGGTTGCGGCGAAGTCGCGTCATGCGGTAGCGCGCTGAACCGCTGGGGGCCCCCAGTTCCAGGGAGCTCCGCACGGAGCTCCGGAAGCTGCTCGTCCTCTAGCCACTGATAGACGCCATATGTCTGTAGCACCCGCCGTGTATATCGCCGGGTCTCGTCGTAGGGGATTTCCTCGATGAAGATGTCGAGTGGGCGCTCGGAGTCTTCCACGAGCCAGCGCCGCACCGCACCTTCCCCCGCGTTGTAGGCAGCAGGTACGAGGGCAGGGTTCTCTCCGAGGCGGTTCCACAGCCACGCCATGTAGCGGGCGCCGATCTTGAGATTGACCTCCGGCTTCCTCAGGGTGCGTGGGGTAGCCTTCTCGCCGACCTCCGGTGCGAAGCGCTTGGCGGTCGGCATGATCAGCTGTACGAGACCGTACGCTTTCGCCCAAGAAACGGCCTCCGGGTCGAACGAGCTCTCTTCCCGCGCGATCGCACGAACGAACGCCGGCGGGATCTGCTCGCCTTCGGCCACCTTCTCGATGAGCGGCGAGAACGCCTGCGGGTATGTGGCTTCCCAGATCAAGCGCCCCTCGCCCTTCGGGAGCAGTCCTTCGAAGTCCTCGAAGTGCGCGCGGATCACGCGGCTGAGCTTGGTTTGAGCGCCCGCGTGTTGCAGCAGGACCGCTCCGACGACCGCCATCTCCGGGTCCACATCGTCGCCGATCATGCGAAGCGAGGCCATCTCGGACGACGCGTGGCCGACCTCGCCGACGATCAAGAGCTCGACCATGCGATCGAATCCGGGCTCATCAAACTCGTCGCGCCAAGCGAACACCATCCGGCTCGGCTCCGCGCTCGCACGCATGTCCCGCAAGATGGCCTTGGCGCGCTCGGGCACGATCTCTCCGAGCCGCCAGAGCGATTGCTGCGCGTAGTACCGAAGTGGCCAGCGCGTTGCGATCTCCTCGTATGCTTCGACGGCGTCGATGCGACGCCCCATGAGAAACAGCGTTCGTGCGCGCCAGTACTCAGCGCGACCGGTGATGCCCTCTTCTTGCTCATCCCCGCCCCGTGAGATCAGCTCGTCGAACTTGTCGTGCGCAGCCTGGTAGTCGCTGGCCCGGAGCTCGACCCAGCCGAGCTTGAACAACGCGCGGGCCCACATGTCGCCATCGGGATACTTCCGCGGGATCGACGCGAGGCGTGCTTTGGCCGCGTTTTCCTTGCCGTTCTCGAGCTCTGCGAGCGCAGCGCGGTAGCTCGCATCGTCGGCTAGCCGATGCCCGGGAGCCTCGGCCTCGAGCTTCGCAAACTGGCGAATGGACTCGTTCCAATCGCCGATTCGACCATATGCGCGAGCGGCGTGGTAGCGGGCCCAGGCGCGCGTATCGAGGTCCGCGTTTCGCTTGCAGTGGTCCGCGACCTCGCGCATCACCGGTGCGCCGCGCGTGCGTTCACGGGCCTGTAGGAGCGCGCGCCCTTGCTTGTAACGGGCCTTGCACCAAATCGTGCTCCCCTTCTTGAGGTGCCGAACGAGCTTCCCGAACAGGCGTTCCGCTTCGAGGTAGCGCTTCGCGTCGTAGAGTGCGTCGGCCTTGTCGAGGCCTTGTCGCATGCGCGGCTTGACGGGCTGCGTGGAGGCGGACGACGTGGTCGGGGTACCGTCCATCTGGATCGTCAACTGCGCATTCGATCCCGTCGTAGCGGCTCGCGTCTCGATCGTCCGCGCCTTGCCGCCGCCTGCCCAGTCGTCCGTGAGCGATTGCGCAATCTCTGCGGCAGTAACCGGATCCTTCTTCTCCAAGAGCTGCGCGCGACGGAGCTTGGCCCAGCGGGCGAGCGGGTGATTGAACGTCCCGAGTGTGTCGAGATGCGCGACCGCGATCTGTTCGTACCCCTCGCTCAGCGCGGCGCTCGCGGCGAGCCAATGAAGGCGGCCCTTGTCGCGCGCTGCGGCGCTTGGGAGCGCGGCTTCGGCGAGCTCGCGGGCCTTCCCGGGATTGCCCTTGTCGAGCTGCTTGCGTACCTGGCTCACACTCGACTTGGTGGGCAGCTGTACGACCACCGGATCAAACACCTTGGGGGGCGGCGCCGGCATCGGCGACGAAGTTGCGACTTGGGGCTCGGGCTCGCTCGATGGCGGCCACACTTCGCGACGCACGTTTTGCTGCTGGTGACACGCCACCACCACCCCGATGCACGCAGCGAAGGGCCAAATCCGCTTCATCCGTCGAAGGCTAGTGAGTCGGGCTGAAGGCGGCAAGTTCACGTGATAAGGAGCTTTGCCGTGAGCTATAGCCTCGAAATTGGCGTCCGGTACCTGCGCTCCAAGAAGCGCGCCACCGTCTCGATGATTACGCTGATTTCGATCATTGGCGTGGCGCTCGGGGTTGCAGCGCTCCTGGCGGTGCTTTCCATCACGACGGGCTTCGAGCAGGCGTTCAAGGACAAGGTCCTCGGCGTCAACGCGCACGTGCTCGTCTTGAAGTACGGCCGTGAGTTTCGGGATTACCGCGACGTGCTGGCGACCGTGGGCGAGATGCCCGAAGTCGATGGCATCGCACCATTTTCGATCAACGAAATGATGTTGACGAAAGGCGAGCGCCGCGCCGTGGTGCTCGTGAAGGGGGTCACGGCCTCTGGGGTTCGCAACGTGCTCGACCTTCCGGAGCAGATGATTGCCGGCGACCTGGAAGGTCTCCGTCGCGAGGGCGTCCTCCCAACTGCGGCGCCACCGTCGAGCACCGACGAGACCTGGGAGTGGCTCCGCAACATCCGCGATGGCAAGCCCAATGAAGAGGTTGGCCCCAGCGTCGCAGCGACCGAGAAGAACGGGGACGGCGGCGCAGTCGAGGACGAAGACCTGCTCGGGCGGCGCACGGTTTGGGAAGAGGAGAAGCGCCAGCGCGAGGCGCGCCGGAAAGCTGCGCGACGCACCAGGAAGGTCGACGTCGGAGCGGTGGCGAAGCCTGGCGAGGTGGAAGCGCTGCTCTCCGAGCTCGGCGCGGAGGCTCTGGCGCTGCCCGATGACCCGGATTGGGAAGCCGGCCTCGTGCAGGGCGCCGCCCAGGAGCCGATCGACGCGCTCCCTGGCATCGTCGTCGGAAAGACATTGGCCGAGGACCTCGGCCTCGAGATCGACGATCGTGTGACCTTGATCTCACCCCTGGCGGCGCTCGGGATCGCCCTCACCGAGCCACGCGGAAGCGTGACGCGCTCGCGCGAATTTCGGGTCATCGGCGTGTTTCAAGCGGGCTTTCAGGAGTACGACTCTGGGCTCGTCTATACCGACCTGTTCGAGGCGCAGCGCCTCTTCGACGAGGGCGACAACGTCACTGGCGTCGAGCTCCGGGTCCATGATCTCGATACCTCGTACGAGCTCGCCCGCCGCATCGAGCAGACTCTCGGTGGCGCGTTCCATTCCCTCGATTGGTCGGAGCTGAACCGGAATCTCTTCACCGCGCTCGAGGTGCAGAAGATCGCGCTCACCCTCGTGATCGCCACGATCATCTTCGTGGCTGCGTTCAACGTGATTGCCACGTTGATCATGATCGTCCTCGAGAAGAAGCGCGAGATCGCCATCCTCAAGGCGATGGGGGCCAGCGATGCGACCGTGCTCGGCGTCTTCATGGTGCAGGGCGTCGTGGTCGGCGTGATCGGAACCCTCGCGGGGGTGCTCGTCGGCGGCGGGATCGTCGCCTATTTGGACAAGATCCGCTTTCCTCTCGATCCGAAGGTGTACTTGATCGACCATCTACCGGTCGTTCTCAGTCCGAGCGTGTTTCTCGTGACCATCGGCATCGCGCTGCTGATCTGCACGCTTTCGACGATCGCGCCTTCATGGTGGGCCGCACGCATGCTTCCCGTCGACGGCCTGCGCTACGAGTGAGAAAAGCGTTCAGCCGGCCAGCGCCAGTGGTAGGATACCCAGCCATGAAGAGCTCGTATCGGATGGTTCTGGCAGCTTGCGTGCTCCTAGGCTCGCTTTCGGCATGCGGAAGCGATGCCGGGTCCGAGGCAGGGGATAGCAGTGCGAGCCTCGGCTGCAGCGATGGCACACTCGATTCGAGCGTGACGCACATCGACCTCGAGCACGACGGCACGTCGCGCAGTTACGAGATCTACGTGCCGCCCGCGCACGATGGAAGCACGGCGGTGCCCGTCGTCCTCAACTTCCACGGCTTCACCTCGAGCGGTCTCGGCCAGCAAGAGAACACGAAGATGGACGAGACTGCGGCGCGTGAAGGCTTCATCGTCGTGTACCCGAACGGTCTCGACAATTCGTGGAACGCCGGCGTCTGCTGCGGGCGCTCCGCCGAGACGAACGTCGACGACGTTGGTTTCACGCGAGCCGTGATTGCAGACCTAGAGGAGCGCGGCTGTATCGATACGGCGCGCATCTATGCGACCGGAATGTCGAACGGAGGGTTCCTCTCGCACCGTTTGGCTTGTGAAGCAGCGGACGTCATCGCAGCTGCGGCCCCTGTTGCAGCCGTCCTCGGAATCGACGAGTCGGCCTGCAACCCGTCGCGGCCGATCCCCATCATGCAGCTGAATGGCACCGCCGATCCGCTGGTCTCCTACGAGGGCGGGGGCCTGACGGGCTCGCCAGGCGCCGAGGAATCGATCGACGGCTGGGCTGTGCGCAACGGATGCACCGGCGAGCCCTTGGTCAGCTACGAGAATGGCGCGGCCACCTGTGAGACCGTCGGCGACTGCGACGGCGATGCAAGCGTTACCCTCTGCTCGATCGAGGGTGCGGGACACTGCTGGCCGGGCCAACCCTGCCCGGAGCGACTCGGCAGCCTCGTCGGCGAGCCCACCTTCGACATCGACGCGAACGAGGTCATGTGGGAGCTCTTCTCGACGGTGAAGCTGCCCTAATCGCTACGATTTCGGGCGCCCCCCAGCCTCCTGCGGAGAGCTTGACGCCTCGGCCCATGCGAGCTACCAAAGGCGTCCTTTTGCGGGAATAACTCAGCGGTAGAGTGCAACC
>WOR8_10008766_pt1 | contig 18538 bp, 12 predicted proteins | sample DeeMarSeWOR38_10_FD_19890 | JGI IMG/M metagenome (IMG submission 19890)
GATACAGTAACCAATTTAAGAGAACTTTACAAAACAATTTCTGATTCTGTTGGAATCACGGATATAGTAACAACGGCTAGAACTTTAATAAAATCAATTTCTGACTCAGTTGGAATAACCGATGTTTTAGAAGCATTATTACCATCGGGAAACCCTCAAATTAGAGCAGTGCGTCAGGCGGTATCAACCGCCGCATCGGGAACACAGGATTTTAATGTTTCGGGGTGGAGTGCCACTCCGCAATTGGCAATGTTTATTATCAGTAAAGCAACTGCCGATAATTCTTTAGCGACAGATGCAGAGTTGGCAATTGGATTTACTGATGGTACAGATGAATATTATTGTGCCAGGAACGAAATGGATGGAGATGTATGGGCTGATGCAAATCGTAGGACTGTACACAACGCTTGCATCGGATTGGTGACAGATGGTGGATGGTGAATTTACATTTAGCCAATGGAATAGCGGAGGTGTTGAATTAACAATCAACGAACAGTTTTCTGCTGGCTTTTTGATGACGGTTATTTTCTTTGCTGGTTTTGATAATATTGATATACAAAAGGTAGACAAGGTGGGGAGTCCTGGCGCTACTGTAACGACAGGTTTCCAGACTGATATTGTCTTTATGATTTCAAATGATTGTCCAGCAGATGATACTGCCTATGTTAATAGTGTCTTAGGAATAAGCATGGCAGTAAGGGGGAGTGGTTTTGGAACGTTCTCCAGTTACGATGCTGATGCGAGTTCTTCGAGCGTTGTTAGAGGTGGTATTGCTGACGATTATTTCCACATGCAAGCGGGATTTAGCCCAGGTATTTATTATGACATTGGCAATTTTACATCCACGTCATTTGATATACAGTATGTCAGCGGGAGTGGAGACAACACAGATGATTGGATTGTGGTCTCGCTTGATTTGCCATCCTATATAAGTGCATGGTGTGGAGCGGACACTTCGCCAACAACAGCAACAACCAAAAGCAATACATCGCCTGGATTTACACCACAATGCTTATTCGGAATACTTTCTGACCATTCAGCAATTGATGATTGGAATGGTGATAGTGAGGCAGGTGTTCTAGCACTTGCGTTTGCCAACCAAGATGGGGCGCAGAAACGATGAATACTGGAAGTCTAACGGATGATGTTGTTGTCCACATGTTAGATGACACAGGTTCAGATGAGTTAGTGGCGACCATAGATAGTTGGGATGCAAATGGATGGACATTAGATTATTCAACTGCTGATGGAACAGCACGATATGCGTTGTGGTTGGCGATTGAGGAAGCCCAAGGATTAGCCGCAAAATTTGCTACTATTCTTGATACTGTAGGAGTAACGGATACAGTTACTAACGTAAGAGAGTTAGTCAGAACCTTAACAGATACTGTAGGAAGCACTGATGTACTATCTACAGCTAGAAACTTATTTAAAACCATAGCTGATAGTGTAGGTATAACAGATATTTTAGCCGCATCAGTTGGTAGAATTATTACATTAGCTGATTCAGTAGGAATCACGGATACTTTATCAACAGCTATTGGAAGATTTAAAACCCTGACAGAAAATGTGGGTGTCACAGACACAGTTACTAATGCTAGAAATCTATTTATCAGTATTTTAGATAATGTTGGAATTACTGATATTTTAACCAACGCTAGAAATTTATTTAAAACAATTGCTGAAAATGTAGGAATTACGGATACAATTACTAACGCTAGAGAGCTTTATAAAACATTATCAGATAGTGTAGGAATTACTGATATTTTATCAACAGTTGCTATAAAAATTGTAACTCTTGCAGACTCTGTTGGCGTAACCGATGTAATTTCAAAGGCTATTGGTAGAGCTAGAACCATAGCCGACAATGTTGGAGTTACAGACATTATTTCAACTGCTAGAGAGATTTACAAGACTTTATCGGATAGCGTTGGAATTACGGATATTATAGCTAGAAGTGCTGGTAGATTTGTATCTATTTTAGATAATGTCGGAATAACAGATATTCTATCTAGAATAATAAAGGTTGTAGCATCTATATCTGATACAGTGGGAATAACCGACACAATAACCACAGCTAGAAATATTTTCAAGAGTATTTCTGAATCTGTTGGGATAACAGATACTCTAAGTAATGCTAGGGAGCTATTTAAAACTCTTTCGGAATCCCTTGGAGTAACCGACACTGTAACCACAACTAGAAATTTATTTAAAACAATAGCGGATTCCGTTGGGATAACAGATGTAGTTTCTAGAGTAATAAAAGTTGTAGCTTCAATTTCAGATACCGTTGGGATAACTGATACTGTTAATACAGCTATAGGTAGATTTGTAACTTTAGTAGATACTGTTGGAATCACAGATTTAGTAGCAACTGCGAGACAGCTTTATAAAACTCTTACAGACACTGTAGACATAACAGATATTCTTTCTAGAAGTGCTGGACGTTTTGTAGAATTAGCTGATACCGTAGGAATCACAGACTTAATAGGTGCTATTAAAGGTGCGGCGGCTAAGTATGCCCTAATTCAAGATTCCGTGAATGTGGCAGATACGTTTTCCAACATTCGTACCTTAGTAAGAAGTATTGCAGATTCGGTTGGAATCACAGACTTAGTATCTACAGCTAGAAATCTAGCAATTTCTATTGCAGATTCTGTAAATATCACGGATACACTTTCTAGGTTACGTTCAGTTTTTGTTGCAATTTCTGATGCAGTGGGGATTACTGACGTAGTAACAAATGTTAGAGCTATTGCAATTTCTATTGCAGAAACAGTTAGTACTACGGACGTTTTAGGCACAGCCAGAAATTTAATAAGAACTTTTACAGAAACGGTAGGTATAACGGATACTGTAAACACTGCTAGAAACATATTTAAATCTATTTCAGACACGGTTAGTGCAATAGATACTGTAACAATTACAAAAATAATTTATGCACTAATACAAGATGCAGTATCTATAGTAGATAGTATCAGGACTAGAGTTACTATTGGGGCAATAGCCAGAAAATTTAGAGCAGTTCTAAATTTCGCAACTGGCTGGCACGCCTACCTACGTTCAACAGAGGGTGAGGAATATGACCCACATCCGGATGAATAAAAATGCTAACTCATATAATTAATGATATAAGAAATTTAATAGGACGAGACATTACTTTTTATACGGTAGCGTCATCAATTCCTTGTCCAACGTGTGACTTAAATCCAGTTACGCAGGAAGCTACAGACCCCTTTTGTCCAACTTGTTCTGGTGTATATTTCATACCTTTTTTTGAAGGTGATTGTAGAGCACAAATTGAGTATAATGATACTAGTCTATACGCCGCTAAAAATTCAAAATACGTGGTAGTAGACAATGTTAGAATGACAGTAAATGATATTGGTAGAAGGGGAGTACCGGACTTAAACAGATTAGTTTTAACACTAAATGAGGAGGAATAGATATGGCAGAAGGTGAAGGAGTATATATTACTGGAGTGGATGTTCTGGATGTTATAAAGAAAACGGGAAGTTTAGGTAAAAAACATCAAGCTATCACACTCGCCGCAATAGAAGAAGTTATTGATAAAGACTCAGAAGAATTTGAGATTATTAGAAAAGCAGTATTGGATAACTTTAACAATTATACGAGAACAGTTCTCGGAGTTATTTTTGGAGAAATTGACTTTTCATGGCATTAACTTTTGATGATGTTTTTGCAGAACAAGATGAATTTTTCCATAATATGGAACGAGAAGCTTCATATTATATGGAGCAAGTAAAGGATATATCTAGAGGACTAAGACCTGATGAAATTCAGGAAACAATTTTCAAATTAGCTTTTACTAGAGCTTATGAATATGTTGAGGGGATAGCTACTCAGGTTCTTCTCTCAAAAGCTAGAGAAGCCGCAATAGAAACCGAGGAATATAATTACCCTCCTTACTTAGCTCAACTAGAAGATGCTATTAGAAGTAACATTCAATCTGGTGTTCCGCTAATAAAAATTACACCGGATGAGAATGATAGGTCAGTGTACGTATCTGTTGATTTAACACCATTAGGCGGTGTGGAAATTTGGGCAGATGCTGTAAAAAAGGCACGAGAATCTCTTCCAGGTAATAGATGGGCAGATGGACATATGCGTTCTGAGCAATGGAAAAGACTCATTTACGGTACAGCTAGAGAAGGTAGAAAAGTATTTAGGAAAAAGAAAAATAAAGAATCTGGGGAGAACGATTATGTGGATATTACTGATAATTGGTCTTACAGGTATGATGAAATTGTGAGACTAAGATTATCTTACCTAGCCCCCACTCAAGCTCCTTTTTGGTACTTGATTGAGCACGGAAATGCTGGAAATATTACTGGGGCAGGAGGAACAGTATCTTTTCACAGTGAGGGACATTCCCCTGGATGGCCATATCCTTCTTTTGGCCCAACAAGGTTTGTACGACAAACTGAAAGTTTCATTTCTGAGTTAGTTTTAGAAGCGTACTGGAAGTTTAAAGCCGAAGCGGATAATCACATAGCGGAAATGCTTTCTGATATGCTAAAGGATATACAAACGGGTGCTGGAGAAATTGCAGGCAGGTTAAAACGAAGAAAAACAGGAGAATATATACTAGAAGATTTTCATAATGCCCTAGAAGATATCTATGCTAGAAATCTTGAAAATACAGAGAAGTTTAAGAGATTTCAGATAAACTTAGAAGAATGGAGGGCTGATATGAAAAAAATAGATGATTCATACGTACACGTGGTCTTTTACTCAGAGCATCATCAGAAAGTCATTTCATACTCATATAAAAAAGGTACAAGGGTAAATTTAGAATAATGCATATTTTAACTAAACAGGATTTATCAGTTTATTATTATGTAAAAGATACACTTGCTGGAACTTCAGTAAATACAACTGATGAATTTCCATTGGAGGGTTTAGATTTGCCAACGGTTGCTGTAGAAAATTCTGCAATCACGCCTAGACCTTGGGAACTTGGTAATAAGAAACAAAAAGAGGATAGAACCTGGAATATAGATATCTTTGCTATAAATAAAACGCAAAGAGATGAACTTTCTTACAACATTGTAAGAGCACTATATTCGGGGATACCTGTATACGACTACGATGAGGGTTTTCCACCCGATATAACTCCTACACAAATGGGCTACCTACACCCACTACATATAGAAGTTACTCCAGTTCGGATAAGACCTGAATTAGTAGAAAAAATGTATTACAGAGCTACGGTTACGTTTGTAGCAGAATATTCATATTTATAAAAAAGAGGTAATAGATGGCAAAAAGATTAGCAATCCCTTCTAAGGAGATGGCATTAAGGATTGTTGGCCCAACTGATTATTATGATGCCGCTAGAGTACAAAGAGTAGACCTGACAAGTGAAGCTCCTACTACAGAGATTGACGAGCTTGGTAATCCAAACCATGCTGGTACAGTGGCAGATATTACTAATGTTACAGTTACATTTGACGTATTTGATGTAAGCGTTAAATTGTTTTCAGTTCTAACTGGAACAGACGCTACAGCTTATCCGGCAGAAGGTGTAAACATTGACCAACTATCTGAGATTGACGTTATCCTTTTTGTGAAGGATGCTGAGGTAGCTGACTATGTAAAAAGTGCTCATGCACAAAGACTACAGGTTAGTGACTTTTCATATTCCTTCAATGTGACAGGCGAATCTACTGAAAGCTATACTGCTACCGGAAGTGCAAAACGTTGGTTTAAGAATGATGTTATTGTAGATAAGTTTACTACAGGAACTACATCATTCAACTTAACAGAGACACCAATTCAGTTATTAAACGGTAATGATTGTCTATCCGTAATTCTGGATGGAGAATACCTAGAGGAAGTTGCATCTGCCCCAGAAACAGGAGAATATTCTGTGTCTGGTACAACCCTAACAACGGGAGATACAAGAACCGCTCAGGTATTAGCTGTTTATCATGCCGCACCTGCTGGAACAAACTGGTCAGATATCACAGATGCTACAATTCCAGCGGCTATTCGCGGACAACACGCTAAAATTGTTATTGTTGCTGAAGATGTTCCAAGAGTACAGTCTGTAACTCTTAATGGTAATCTAAACGTACAACCGGTACAGGAAATGGGTAACCCAAATATTGTGGGCTACCAAAGACAAGTTCCATCCGTAGATGGTACTATTACAGTACTTGACACAGATAACGAACTGATTGCATTGCTAACCACAGGTGAGATTAATCCGTCTGGCGTAACTGAGTTCCAAGTTGAAGCCTCTTGTACAGCCAGCGGTGTACCACTAGAAATTAGAATGTATGACCCGTGTGATGATACTTCAGTTGTAAAGACACTGAAAGTTCCACAGGTGAAGCTAACTGGCGATAGCCATACAATCAATGTAAATGAAAATGCTCAAGCAGTGTTCAACTTTGTGAGTGATACTGCCGAGCTAATTATTTATAGCGGTCTACCCGCATAAGATTAACAAATTAGCCAGTAGAGGAGTAAGAATTCGGGGCTATAGTCTGAAATTGTTTTCGGATTGTAGCCCCATTTAAGTTAGGAGAAAAGGATGCAAAGTATAGATAAAAATGATGTAAATATTTCTAGGTTATTCAATTGGGGTAGGGAAATTATTTTAGTAGACCAATACGGAAGTAAAATTACCACTGAAGATGGAGAACCTCTTAAACTATATATACGTATAGTTGGAGATTCAGAACTAAACAGAGCAAGGGTAGCCGCTCTTAGGGCTAGTGCTGAACTAAGAAAAAAGCTTCATGAAGAGGATTCTGATGAAAGAGTAGCACTAGTACCAGATGCCCAGTTTATAGAAGATGAGAACTTAGTAGAGGCCATTCTTGGAAATGAAATAAGGTCTATAGCGGCTGATGTTGTTAGAAGTCTTGAAAGTAAACTTGTTTTACCAGTAGAGCCTAAATCAGACGCCCCGCTAGAAGATTTGGAAAAGCATCAAGAAGAAATTGATGCGTGGCCTGAAAAAAGAACTCAACAAATTTCTGAAGAATTAGCAAGAAGACTTGGAAAAGAACGAGAGAGAATCTCTAAACTTTCTAGACAAAAACAAGAACAACTTTTTGAAAAAGTCTTGATTAATTCTTACTGTGAAGATGAAATGCAGAAGGTCTTTAATGAGTGGTGTGTATATTTTGGTACTTATGCAGACCCAGATTATAAGGATAGAGCTTTTGAAGATTTTGGACAATGCCAAAATCTACCAAAAGATATAAAAGAGCAATTATTTGAAGCCTATAATTCATTAGACCTTAGCTTAGATTTTTTAAAAAAATAGCTAGGAGTAACGCATTTGCATCCTTGTGGGCAATCGCCAAGACGTTACAAGTTCCTATAGATTATAGATTACCGTTACTGAGCGAGCTTCCTTATACAATTTCTTACTGTTTAAGGAAACGGATGCAAGTAGATGGTCTAAATCAGTTACCGGATGAAAAACGTCCACCAGATTTAATAATTTGGGCAGGAACTCCGGAACAGATAGACGAATGGTTGGAGAAAGTTAATAACCCTAGACGAGAAAAAGATTCTACGTTTATTATCTCTGCCAAAGATATAGAAGGTTAGTATGCCTAATAAATTAGAAGAAATTAGAAATAAGCTAGATAAAATTAGCTCACTTACTAAGAGTGTAAGTCAAGATTTTAAGGGCATGAATGATGCCCTTAGGCTAGAATCTCTAGAAAATCTTAATGATGCTGTTTTAAAACTGCGAAGTATCCAAAAGATACTAGGTGAAATAGGTGCTCAGGGTACAGCCGCTCAATTTAGACAAATAGGTAGAGCGTTAGAAGAATCCTTTGAAAGAGCTACAGTTATCTTAGATAATCTAATAAGAAAAAGTTTAGCCATTCCTAGAGGAGGAGTTCCTATTGACCCTGCTCTTATTGACCCTACTGAAAGCAGACGAGTTGCTGGAAGAATAATGAGGGGTGAAATATCTCCCTATGGAGCACATTTAGGGAGAGTTGAGCAAGAAGGCAGAATGGTAAGTGCTAGAATATCTAGGTCTGCGGAAACCAAAGCTGTACTAGATGAGTATCTAGAACAAAACAAATTACTTATAGAATTACTTAAGCTGGTAGAACAGCAAACTATTCAAACAGGAGAAGCCGAGCAAGCTCAATTAAGGGAAACAATCGCTCTTCTAGAATCTCAATTAGCCGCTGAACAACAATTAGCCGCTGAACAACAAAGGTCTAGACCCATAGATGTAAGAAGAAGTGCTAATGTTACTAGTGAAATAACTGATGAGCTAGTTAAAGATTTAAGAGGGGATATTTCTGGAGCTATTGATTTAACTCCTATTGAAACTGCTTTTGCTAAGGCACAAGATTCTTTAGCTCGTTTAGATATTCCGGAAAACCGGATAACAGCAGTTCTTCAAGAAGATTTAGATAAAATTACAGGTACTTCAAAAACCGCCGCTCAAGAACTTAGCCAAAGTCTAGAAACTGCTCTATCAAAATCCGCAGATGCTTCCGAAAGAGCTTCTCAAGAAATTAGCCAAGATTTGGAAACTGCCGTTACACGAGCACAGAGCAAATGGGAGCCTTTTTCTGATGGAATGATTGCGGATTTAAGGGAATTGCAAGCAGGATTTACGGCACTTAGAGATATTGACCTAACACCAATTGAAACAGGATTTGTTCCAGAAGAACGCTATAGACAAGCCGCCCCACCTGATTTACATGATTTAAGAAGATTGTACGAAACCGCAACTGATTTTGACCAAATAGAAGCGGATGAATATGATGGGTCAATTCCAAGAGAATATACAGAACAGTGGGAGATTGCTCTAGAAAGAGTAGAGCAAATGTTTACTGAACACACAGCTAATTTAGCTGAAGCAGAGGCTGATATTCCTGCTGGAAGAATGTCTGAAAGAACTGCCAGGGAGGCTGAGAATCAAGCAGAGGCGGTACGTATTGCAGAGGAGGAATACCAAAGACTCAGGGCCGCTGTTGCTGATTATTATAGAACAACTCCACGAGGAATGGAAACTATAAATAAAGCTATTAGTAAACATAATCTTTCTCTTCGAGATTTAAAGAAAGTATATGTAGAATCGTCTACTGGAATTGCTAGATTTTCATTTGAAACAAAAGAAGCAGAAGGCTTTGTAAGACAACTAAACATTGCTCTAGATAAAAGCGGTAACCTACTTACTGATAGACAAAGACGTTTCCAAGGATTCTTTGCAGGAATCCAGAGAAACTTTATTGAGGCATTTAAGTGGACAGCCGCTATTGCTTTAATTTATGGGCCGGTCAGAAAATTACAGGAGATTATAGAAGAGGCTATCAAGAATGAAGCAGAGCTAGCCAAAATAGCTACTATTTTAGGAAAAGCTCATAGTGATATGGGAGAAATTTTTGAAGCCGCCGCTAATGCCGCAGAAGTAACCGGAGAATCTATTGGAGGAGTTCTTGAAAGCTATACTTTAGCTTACAGAGCTACAGGTAGGTATACAAACGAAGTACAGAGAAATCAAGTAGCTCAACAACTATTAGTTGATTCATTACTATTATCTAAATTATCTACCCTAGACCAAGCAGTTGCTTTAGATACTTTAGCAGGTGCGTTAAATCAAACTGGATTAGGTTTAGATGAAGGAAGGAAATTATTAGATGTTTGGGTAGCAACTACTAAAACAGCTAATGTAGATTTAAATACACTAGCAGAAACATTTGCTATTACTGCTACAAGTGCTCAAAATGCTGGAGTTGGATTTGCGGAACTAAATGCAATTGTAGCCGTAGTTGCAGAAAATACTACCCTATCAGCTACTGAGGCGGGTAATGCTGTTCGTGCCTTCATTTCAGGATTCCAAACACAAAAAGCTCAATCAGAGCTAGCTAAATTTGGAGTAGCTGTACAAACCCTAGATGGAGATACTAAAGATTTTCTAGACGTAATGAGAAGTATCAAAACTCTATTTGACCAAGGGTTAATTGACGAGTCTCAATTAAACAGAATTTCCGAAGCTATTGGTGGTGGTGCTCGGCGTGGTGCTCAAGTTGCTACATTTATTAAGAATCTTGACAGAATGGATGAAATTCTAGGAGAAATTACAGATGAATCTAACACAGCGGGGGCGGCTCAAGATGCCTTAGCAAGACAGACCGAAACTGTACAAACTGCTATTACTAGAAATAATGCTTTTGTAGAATTAGGTCAAACTTTAGGAACTGAGGGTGGAATTTTAGACTATACTAAGCAGGCTCTAGAAGTATTTACAGATATTGTAGATACTATCAATGATTTAGTGGATGCAACTGATAAAGCAATTCCAATTCTAGCCACATTCGCAGGAATCTACCTGGGAATGTCAAGAACTCAGTTTGGAATGGGAATGGGATTCTCAGGACTGAGTATGCGAGGCCCTTTCTCTGCTATGCAACAACCCAGAGGATTAGCCGCCCTACCCCCAGGAGCTGACCAGCTATACTCAGGGTGGTCTGGACTAAGCCAGACTAGTATAGGAACTAGTTTTCAACAATTTATGCAACGAAATGGCCCCGCTATTTGGGGTGGGGCGGCCGCTTTATTTATGGCAGGACTTAATGCTAAAGAGGGGGATTGGGAAGCGGCTGGAGGTAATGTAGCTGGAGCAATAGTCGGGGGTATCCTAACGGGTGGAAGTCCTATGGGTATAATTATAGGCTCGGCTATTGGTGAAGGATTCTTAAATTTTATACGGGAATCTGGCATTGAGGAAGAAGGGGCTGAGGCATGGCTACTAGGCACACCGACTGCTTTAGACACTAGAGGAATTACAACCGAGGAATTATCTGATGCAGAACAGAGCGTAAAGATATTAGAAGACGCTATGGAAGATTTAGGTCTCACAATGGCGGGTAAAGTTTCTGTCGCATTCAAGAACTGGTTTGCCGAAATGAAGGCAGGATTTACTGATACACAAGTAAGTCAAAAAGACCTCGTAGATACTTTTTCTGAAAACGAGGATATTTTAAGAAGCATCGCTGAAGGCAGACCAGATGCTAGACTATTAGCAGGAAATGCTATTTTAACAAAAGAAGATGTAGAAAATGCTCAAAGAGCCATAAGAGAATTAGAATCTCTTAGAGCTAGAGTTCAAGCAGAGGCTGATTCCGAAGCTAAACGACAAAGTGTTATAAATGAAAGAGTTGAGGAAACTAGAGATTTATACAAAGAGGTAAGAGATGAGAATTTGGCCTTTATTCAAACTCAATTAGCCGCTGGTAAAATAACAAATAAACAGTTCCAAGAACTTAGAGATAATATAGAAACCAGTGCTCATACTTTAACTCTTAGAGTTCAGGACGCCTTAGGTGAGATTAGATTAAGTGAGCTAGGATGGGATTTTACAGATATTGCAGAAGCTATTTCTTTTGCAAGTCCTCAAGATATTGAGTTGTTATCTCAATATACTGATGCAATTTTCCAATACAACGACAGTTTAAAAGAGTACAATGACTTAATAGCGGCAGGTGTTACACCAACGGAGGCTAAGGCTATTGCAATAGACCCAAGTGAAGCAGATGCCGCTCTAAGGGCTTATCAAGAAATTCCACTTTTACAAGACAGAATGCGACAAAACTGGGCGCAACTTAGGTCAGAACCTCCTTTTGATATTATAAAAATGCCTGAGATAGACCCAGACGAATGGAGATTAGTACTAGAAAGAGGTTTACAGTATACTGATGAAGATATTGCTCAAAAAATATCCTCAGGTCTAATAAGAGGACTAGAGGCAGATGAGGTTAAAGAGAATTTAGAGGTATTTTATGTACGTTTAGAAGACGGAACTTATCACGCTGTTTATGGTGGAGCAAAAGATGCATTTTCGGATGCCGCCAAAGACTTAGAGGAAGAAGGTAAAATTAACCTTGATGCTGAAATTGATAATCTGAGCATTAGAAAATTTGATTATACCCAAGCACAAGTAGAAGCCGCTTATGCTAGAATGGAAGCATTTATTAGAAATGCATTTCCTACTTATCAGTTTGATTATACAGATATAGCCGCAATTTTCAAAGATGGTACTGATATTCTCCATGTAGATAACACAATCTTACAACTGGCACTTCAAGAACTTATTGATGTAAATAAAAAACAACTAGATGGTATTTATAACCTACCATCAGGTGCAAGTTTCTACGTTCCATTACAAGCCTATGAAATGCACGCTGAAACAATGGCGGCTATGGCTGAAAGTTCGGCAGATAGTTTAGCCGCATTTGATGCTGGATTTAGCGAAGAATTACAGCAAGTTTTAGATTTACTTCAAAAACAATTCGAGCTAGCACAACAGCTTGAAACTGCTGAAACAGACGAAGAGAGAAACAGGATACTAAGAGAATCTGGAAAAATTTTTGAAGACCTTAGGAATTTATTATCCGGCGAAGAAGGAGAAGAGTTACAAGAACAATTAATTAGCGAACTTCCAAATATTGCTACAAAGATGGGAGAGGATTTTGCTAGTTATATTGCAGGAATATTCGGAGAAGCTCTGCCAGCAGAGGATGATATGACAGCAGTAACTAGTGCTATAGAAACTTCAGAAATAAGTATGGGGTCTAAACTAGATTTAATTTATGCCAGTGTAGAATCTCTTACTAATACAAATATAGCAGGTTTTTCAAGCATACTGGGTGGTCTTATTAATGTAGTAAATGCGATTGAAGCACAAACAGCCGCCTATACAATTCAATCAGAGTTTGGAGCTAAGGAAATTCAAGCAATTCCACTAAATGAATCCACAATGCTTGATACTGCTAATCAATCTCAGGGATTAAATGAGACAGTGGAAACAACCCTAAATCTAAATTTAAGCATCAATGACCAAATTCAACTTGTGGTAGATGGACAAACTCTATCAGAAGTTCTAAAAACCTATCTCTACCAAGATATGGAAAGACTAGCTGGAACTTCAGCTACCCTTAATAATTCGGTGATATAATATGTGGTATTACAATAATGTAAGAATAATTGTCCAAGATTTTCAGTCCAGTGATGAACAAATAATCGCTAGACATAATCCAATTGGTGCTGGAACTGTCCTACATTACTTTGGGTCTGATGACCAAATTGTAAATTTAAATGCACTAGTAGTAGGAACAGGAGATTATGAAACTCTTCGAGCTATGAAGGATGACCAAGCAGAGTATGCTTTGCAAAGTCCTTGGTTTCAAAATACTAACTATGTCCTAAAAGCATTAAAATTTAAAGGGATGTTAACAAATTGTCAAACCCTCAGACCAGACCTTCCTATAGATGCTCCAGTTTTTGAACTGGATATAGAATTATATAGAGATGAGTAGACTAACAGCATCAGCAACTGGATGTTCTAATTTAATAAGCATAACAGTTTCTGATAACCATGATGCTACAACATCAACAGCAGTTATTAAGTGTCTTAATCATACTGTAAGCATCGGTGATTCAATGATAGTAAGCTTAGGTTATGTAGGAGATTCTGGAACTGTCTTTAAAGGCTATGTGAAACAAATAGAAAGAGAGATTCCAGACGATGCTTATGTAATTACTGCACATAATGTTTTAATTAGAGCTGTAGATTATTTTATTGTTTCAAATAATCCAGAAAACCCAATTTCTTATAATAACATTAAAGCAGAAAGATTAATTAAAAACTTAATGGCGTTAGCTGGATTAACAAACTATAGTTCTGGAAATACTTATTTTAGTCTGGGGATTAATTATCCCGTAGAAGTAAACTTAGTTTCTGCGTATGATTTTTCAAAAATGATTGCAGATTTAGTAGCTTGGGGATTATGGGCAGACAGAAATGGAACTGTAAACTTCTATAACAGGAAACCTTATCCAATGGACGGTCTTTCTGGACAACCTGGTGATGTAGCCGATACGCCCCTAAAGACTGTTACAGATAGCACGGTTCTTAGCTTTAGCCCAGGTTTAGACGAGAAAGATTTAAGAAATAGAGTAGTAGTATATGGGTCTGAAGGAATATTTGCAGAAGCCAAACAAGCTACTTCTTATAACCCCAGAACTGGAACTTATCAACAAATTCTACCAGCAGGTTTTTACAAAACTGCGGCGGCGGCTTCGCAATGGATAGATTCTCAATCTATGGCACAAAATGCCGCAAATTATAACTTAGCACTTTATAACAGACTTGCGGATATAGGAAATTTAACTGTATTGGGTGACCACGACTTAGATGCCAGAGAAGTAATTACAGTTAATAGCTCAAAGGCAGGAATAAACGCAGATTACTATATATTTTATGTTGAACACTCTTGGAGTTCAAAGGGATATATAACATCTATGCAACTTAGGAGATAAGGATGAATGTACAAGTATTAATAGGTGCATCAGATATAACCAACAAAGTTATAAGCTATGACCGTGACGCTTTTATTTGTACGGGGGTAGGAACAATTTCTATTAAAACTACATTAGCTGGAGCATCAGGGGTAAGTCCTTGGGATAAAATCACACTTTATGAGGAAGGACATAAAAAGGGTGAATACTTTGTAGTTAGTATAGAAGAAGATGTAAGAGATGGTTCTGCTGTAATAGAAGGTCAGGACGGTTCTTTAAAATTACAGGCTTATTTTGTTGCAGAGCAGTATAATATAACCTCTTATCAAACAGCAGGGCCGTGGATTGAGAAGTTTGCTAATGAGGCTGGAATTAGCGTTAGTTTTGTAAGCGGAAGTGCTGGTTCTCCATTAGGAAATAATTCTCAACTGGGAATGGCAAATGCATATGATTTAATAATGACTTTGTTGCAACAAAGTGGCTGGTATATGTACTTTAACACTTCGAATACAATGATTGTTGGAAATATTGTAACAGGTTATGGAAATGCTGGCTCAATAAATGAAACTAGGATTCTAACTTCCCATACAAACAAAAATGATAAAATGCTTCGTAATAGAGCAGTTGTATGGGGGCATGGTACTGGGGATGAGTGGGTTTTTGCAGACTTATACCAAAGTGTTCCTTGGACTACTGGTTCTGGCGATATACGAACTATGGTATTAGCAAATAGTTATATTTATGATATAGAGGATGCATATAGAATAGCTAGAGATATGCTTTCTGAATTCGCAAGACTTACTTATGAAAAGCATTATGAAATTACAGGAGAGCTGGACGCTAAAATAGGAAATAGACTTTTTGTAACCAGTAGAGATTTTACAGGGAGAGGAATTATTACTACCATAGGGTCTTCTGCATCTGCCTCTGGTGGACTTAAGACTATAGTTATTTTAGACCAACGGTGTCCTAGACTATTTGGATTTTACGGAGTTTTAGATATAGATGAGGTTTTTGTAGGAACTTCTGGGAAAGGGGTGTGGAAAAAACAATTAGGCGGGTATTCTTGGACGGAGTTCAATGATGGAGGGTTTGCCTCCCAGTATGTAGCTGATTTATATATAAACGCAGGCGTTTATTTAGCTACAACTAATAGTGGAGTTGCTCATGCAAGAACTGATGTACAAGGATGGATGCCAGTAACTCTAACGGGTGTGTATGATGAAAATGGAACTTTTTACGGCCCAAGCGGGGTTTATGCTACAGCCTGCGCTATTGATAAACTAACTAATGATTTATATGTAGCTTATAATAAAAGAGGAAATGGAGTTCCACCAGGAATGTATGCAGATTTACCTGGGAGTGGGATTATAGATTACTCTAACCCTCGGTCTTGGATGGTAAAATTTACTCCCTATACTAGAGAACAAGTAGAAGCTCACCAAATTGTTATAGTTGAAAGTGGGTTAGCACCAGAGTATGGTTATGCTGTTTATGATTTTGATAACAACACTTTAAATAATATTATCACTGTGATAGAATCTGGATATTTACCTGGAACGGCTATAGATGGTTATCTTAAAAAAGATGAACAAATGGAGTATAGATGGTGGGATAACCCAGGAAATTTTGCATCAGCGGATGCTTTTGATTTTAGTACTTTAACATATTTACCAACCCCTGCATCTGGAGTTAGATATGAAAAAGATGTTGATTATGATAGTATTAGCAGTTCAGGACTTGGGGGTGCAATTGACTTAGTTCATGGTCATTATGTTGTACAAGGAAACTCAGCCAGAATTAGAAGATTGTGGTACGTTGGAAAAATTGGAGAAGGCTGGTGGGAAAATGATACTCTTTATCTTTCTGCAATAGATACAGAATATGAAACAGATGGCTATACTAGAACCTATGTAAATCGGATAGTTCATATGGGTGGAGATATTTATAGACTTTATTATAGTAGAGCTGTTTCAGGACTGTCTGTTAGGTTAGTGGATGTAAATATTTTAACTGGGGAGCATAGTCATGTTGGGGATTTTGAAGAACTTTGGACTACGACTCTTGGAACACCCCAGTGGACAAATGGTGCTGGAGGTTGGCATGAGGGATGTAGATGGCAAGAAAGGGTAAGCCATTACAGTAATTCAGTTAATGGCAGTGAGGCAGACAGTTGTCAATTTGAATACATATTTGTGAATGTAGCTTTAGGGAAAATAGATAAAGTAACCTATCAAGATACCAGTGATGCAGGAGGAATAGGTCAAAACCATGTTTACTATGTTATACATGATGGTTATGCTTCACCAGCTCCAGATAATACATCTGTTATTTATCCTGGTGGTGTATATTTTCCACAAGTTTACAGGCTACGGGTAGATGCTACTAATAACCATTGGGATATGAAATGGTGGCATGGAAATTATAATACAAAAACGGGAACTGCCACAAGTAGATTAGAGTGGATAGATAGAGCTAATAACGTTACTATATACCATGTAGCGGCAGACTCACAGGATGTTTCAAATGGGAAGGCGTTTTTATTTGATGTAAATAAAAATCATACACGTTCAGTTGTAAGAGTTCAATGGTGCTATGGTTGGGGTGAAAACCCCCCAGGCGATGTTAAAAGAACAGTAAAAGTTGCTTTAGTTACATTACCTGAATTTTCTGTATCTTATTCTCATAGTACAGAAGGGGCGGCAGGTTGGCCTACTTTAGGAAGCCAAGCTAATGATGCATACCTTGATTTAGGAGTTACGGCACAAGAACAAACGTACTGTTATGGGCAAATTGTAACTAGAGATATTCCTACAGTCTATAGATTAGATGTTCAATACCCAAATCATAGAACTACGAACAAACCTGATATTAGAGAATATGCAGAAAATAGTTTAACTTGGACACTTAGTGGTTGGAATACTGAACAAGTACCAGGAGGACTGGAATTTGTAAGAAGTAAAAGTAATATACCTACTCCTAGTATTATTTCAGGCCCAGATTGGGTCAGTAATGAAATATATTGTTTAGTAGTTTCTGGAGGATTTAACGAACTTTGGAATATAGAAGCTGGAGGAGATTTTGGAACTAAACAACTTAAAACAGTAAGTGATTCCTATTATACAGCCTCCCTTGGAGGACTTAATGGATTTTTTGGACTACTCTACGGGTCTACTTATGCCATGTATTATGTTTTTAGTGGATTACCCAATGCAGGGGGGTCTATAGTTCTTAGACAAAACAGGGATGAACAAACAGAAGAATTAGGAGAAAGATTTACCGTAGTATTTGAACCAACTGTTCATTATAAAGTAGATAATTCACAAGATACAGTTACAGTATTGCATCAGGGAATTCTTTCAGGATATCCCAATGTAAATGAAGCCTATCACTCTTTTACTAATGAACCAAATAGTTTTTCAGGACTTTTAAATGAATATCCTATAAATGATTTACGTACTTTTCAAGTAGCAGACCCAGGAAATTTTGATTTTCAAGTTTCTGCTTCTGGGTATAGTCAAGTACCGTATACAGCAACTAGCGGAATGGTATTGTTAGGATTAGTAGCAACTTCTGGAGCATTAAACGCATTACCAATTTCTGGGGTAAATGATTGGGGTTCTATTCCAAGTGGATATGGAAATCCTACTTTAGCAATATTTTCTGGATATAGTCCAGTAAACGTAGAAGCTTCTAGGTTTGGAAATCCTTATTTATTTGCATCAATAAATGGAATTACTACGGATTTATTTTATGAGAGAGCACCAGATGAATCTACATTTACTTTGTATCCACCTACTACATTAAGCGGTGTGCATATTACTACAATTAGAATGGATGATACCTTATGACTCTTAGGCATGAATACCAAATTTTAAATTATTTTTCTCAGTTAGAACATAAACTAAGAGTTGCACCATTACTTTTAGGAGGATATACTGGTGGAAGTGGTGGATATGGCGGCCCGCCTGGTGGATTTATTGGATATCTTCCACAAAGACGGGTTACTTTTGACACTACTGAAGCGGCTACCACAGGATACCCAACCCCCAGTGGAGCAAGTTTAGTTCATAACTTAAACAGGATAAGATATAGACTAGTACAGCTAGAAGGTGGTGCTGGAACTAGTTTAGTCGTGCAGGAGGACGGAACACCCGTAGCTTCTGGAGTAAAGGTAGTAAACTTTACTGGTGCTAGGGTAGAAGTTACTACAATTCCTTCC
>WOR8_10003105_pt1 | contig 18537 bp, 14 predicted proteins | sample DeeMarSeWOR38_10_FD_19890 | JGI IMG/M metagenome (IMG submission 19890)
TGGCTGCACAAAACAGAGACATGTCCTTTGTTGCAAGCCCGTCTACTTCTTCTATGATATCACCCGCATCAAGATTGGAATTGAATGCCGGAGTGTCAAGCAATAGACTCGAAACCGTCAGCATTCCTTTTTGTTTCGATATTTCGATACCAATACCTGTAAACTCACTGGTCATCATCTGTTCGAAATCCTGTACCTGCCTGGGCCAGACGATTACCGTATAGGGATCAAGAGCGGAAAGAGCAGCCTCTACGAATTGCGAGATAAGTACCGTCCGCGGCAAATTTATTGTCGTGTTGTTCAGGTCGAGGACACTGTCGAATACATCTAAAAACTTTTTCATATCGAACCGTGTGAGTCCGCCTGAAGCTGGTTTGACTTCATCCAGCAGTTTTGCCAGACCATCCGACCAGGCAGCAAGCATATTGGGATTGAAAGTACCCTTTATTGCATCCAAGCTGTTTTGATTACTGTTGTTTTGATTTGCAGCGCTGAATAGCTTCGGTAGCTAAATCGTTATAATTAATAATGTTGACGTAATGCGTATTCAGGAAATTAATCGCACTAACGAACAGTTCTTTCTTCACTCCCTGGAAGCGTTCGGTGCTGGTCTCGCAGGGGCTGTCCTCGAAAGCCATTGCGATTGTGGCCTTGTCCAGAAGCTGCTGGCCGTAATCCGAATATCCCTCATTGACCGGATCGATTGCCATTAGCCATCCGTAGCAATTTGTGTATGCTTCGAGCCATTTGCCCTCGACTTCGTACTCGGCGGCTTTGTCTATTGCTTTTTGCATCGCCTCTTTTACGAACGGATCGGATAGGAGCTTCTTTTTTTGTGCCTCGTCTGCAAATTCTGCGGTTTTGTTAATAGCCGAGAGTGTCGAGATGAGTCTATCTGTCTCGTTCGCATCGTTAACGTCGTTGGCTTCTGCGGGAGTTTGGAATTTTCCCAGTTCTGCCAGGGCTTCCACGTATGCAGCTTCCTTTGCAGATTGACGTTGTTGACTGATGCTTTTGTATTGGTCAACAACTTGTAACAATTGTGGAGCAGCCTTATCAAGTTGAGCCGGATTGTCGTTGCTGCTCTGTTTTATCAATTCATCGGCGGCGTCGAATTGCCCTTCGGATATGAGCTTAAAAGCTTGGCTTATGACGCCGGATTCAACAAAAAGAGATTCAGCGGATTTGCTTGAATAGGCCGTTGTTGTTTCGCATTTTATACTAAATCCAAAATTTATTATTGAAATCCGGTAAATCTACAATCCTGATGCCCTTCGGCTTATCAGAAATCCCTTTTCGGACGCCTAAATCTTGCTCATCCGGCATTGTTTCGGATTTCGTTGTTCGTACTTACTATCTCTTATTTGCACTCGGTCGCCTTGCCAGCACAACCAAGAACATGCAGCTTATGCTTGACCATTTCTTTAATTGCATCTCTGCCCGGTCCAAGGTACTTACGTGGATCGAATTCCCCGGGTTTTTCTGCAAAGACCTGCCTGATTTTTGCAGTCAGGGCAAGTCGCAGGTCTGTATCGATGTTGACCTTACAAACGGCCATCTTTGCCGCCTTGCTTACAGCGTCCTCCGGCACTCCCATCGCGTTCGGCATTTTACCGCCGTATTTGTTAATCAGATCGACGAACTCCTTCAGCACACTACTCGAACCGTGCATTACCAGTGGAAATCCGGGCAATTTGTCTGCGATCTCTTGTATTACGTCGAAAGCCAGTTTCGGTTCTTTTTTGAACTTGTAGGCCCCATGACTTGTTCCTATCGCTACCGCTAAAGAATCGACACCTGTTTTGGCGACAAACTCCTCAACCTGATTCGGATCGGCCAGATGTTTGCTGATATCATCGTCATCAACACCGACAACGTCCTCTTCGATACCGCCCAACTGGCCTAATTCAGCTTCAACAACGACGTCTCTGGCGTGTGCATACTCGACCACCTTTTTGGTAATAGCGATGTTTTCATCGAACGGCTTACTTGATGCATCTATCATCACCGATGTAAAACCATCGTCCACGAATTGCTTGCATGTCTCGAATGTATCACCGTGGTCGAGGTTTATCGCAACGGGAATATCCGGATTTTCCTCAACCACCACGTTGATAATAGCATTCAGATAGCTGATTTTGGCGTATTGACGAGCCCCCCTAGAAACCTGCAGGATAAGCGGAGCCTTTTCTTCAGCCACAGCATCTATTATACCCTGCGTGATTTCCATATTATTCACATTGAACGCTCCGATTGCGTAACCGTTCTTGTAGGCCATTTCGAACATCTTTTTGGTATTAACCAATCCCATTATACTCTCCTTAATTGTCAATTATCCATCGAACTTCTGAAAAGTCCAAATCAGGCACACTTTGAAAAGGAAAAATTATCGCTGGATTTTCCCTCATCAAATTACAAGGGACCTTGAAGCAAGATCCAATCAATAGCCTGCCGAACCGCCTAAACCAACGTATCTGCTTTCTCCGAGCGCCACGCCCGGTACTCCCTGGGGCCATAAGCTAAAAATAATCGATTGTCTGTCTAGTGATTCATCGGCACTAAAGGTCAAACCCCAGTAGAGCCTGTGATATTGCCGAATCAGCGTTAAATCACTTCGTATTGTTGCTCCAAAGTCAAAATCGACCTGTTGTGAATAAACCAGCGTATATCGCGGGTCAAGTATATAAGTAATCGCGAAAGTAAATGCGTTTGACCCGTATTCACCATAGCCGTTATCCAGCCGTCTTAAATATCTGCTGCCTATATAATATTGAAGATTAGGCCACCTCAGGTGCGAAAAACCAACATTAAATTGCTGCACAACACCGCTTTGCATATCATAATTTATATCGGACAATACGGCTGTCGTGTCGCTCAAAAGCCAGCTATAGTCGGCGCCGATATAATTACGCCTCGGCCCGTATATATGGCTGCTGCGTCTGTCTTGTGGTGGAATCACCCGGCTAAATGTATTTATCGGCGGAATAAACGGTTTATTCCATATAAATTTATCGGGCCCGGCCGAATCATCGCCGGAATTATTGACCCACGTTACGTCCATATCCAACCGCATCCAGTCAACATTACGTTGTTTATCGCCCGAACCGCGTTTTGTTTGCAGCCGTTGTGAAATACCTACGTTCAAAGTATCTCTCTGTTCGAATACCGAATCATTTTCGGTATAGGCAACGGCAGTCAAGTACGGCTTTATTATGTGCCGCATCTGGTTCAAATCCCAGAGTTCCGATTTGACATTGGGATAAACCTTCCAATAAGGCTGTGTTGAAGCACGAAATCCGGTTTCGCCGAGCCATACATCCTCCCTGCCCTCGGCTAATCCACCGTCAAGTTCCCTGTAAAAGCCCGAACCATCTTCATAAGCTACAATCCCGGCAACAAATGGCACGATTTTTGCCTTGCCTATTGTCATCGGCATATCGATCTCGTTTCGCGTCGTAGCGAACGAAAAGAACTGCTCTGAACCTGGATCTAAATAAGATGGATCGTATCGTTGACGCAGCCTGCTGGACTGAGTATCGCTGTAGAAAGTCAGCTTATCGTCTAAAAACGACTGGCCCGTCCAGTGGAATTCGGCGGTTGGTAATTCTTCCAGCGTATTTTCAAAATCGTTAATTCGTGCCTTGCCTAATAAAGAAAGGCCCCAGTTGTCCTCGATACGCTTTGCATGAACAATCGTTTCCTGTTCCTTGCCGACATAGAATTCGCTTCGATAAAAACTCTCTAAAAAGTTTTTATCGGACAAATAGCTGACTTCGGCAGTAAGCTGCCAGTTATAAGGCAAAAATTGCCTGTGCTGCCAACCGAAACGACCTCGCAACTCCCGGTCCGGCTCAAGATTTTTGCGTACTCTACCGAGTCGGTCCTCGCCGGAATCGTGAATCATATAACCCAAAATCCTGCCGAAATAGTTTTCTCTTGCGTACTCGGTTTCTATTCCTCCGCCGAAGCCACGTTCGCTATAGTAGTCCAGTGCTAAAGTGCTGTCCGTACCTTCCGGTTCCTGCAAACCTAACAGCCGGGCAAGGTACCATCGAGTCTCACCGAACGTTCCCCAGATGTTGTCATGGCCCAGATGGATGCTTTTTATCGGCAGGTCGGGTCTTTGCAGGTTGTTTCGCAGAAAAGGCCATTTGAAAATCGTCTTATCGTACATCTTCAAACGAGCATCGTGTATCCTCGCATCGTAACTGCTTTTCGTAACTTCTCCCTGCTGCTGGTCGGCAGCGGTCGTATCAGTGATTTCAATTTTTGAAGCGGTTAGCGATAGCTGAGGCAGGTAAAACTCGCTGGTCGTCAAAGTGACATCGTCGGCGGCGAATTCATTTTCCGCCATTTGCCTGAGCTTTGCCGCCCTGACATAAATCGGAATCCCTTCGCGCGTGTCGAAATTCCTCATTACCGCGTTCATTGCTATCGCCTTTTTTTTCTGAAAATCGTAGTATATCTCGTCGGCTCGAATAGTTCGCTGTCCGTTGGTTAGTACAATGTCGCCGGACATGTAAACTGCCTGCACGTCGGTCAGCATATCTTCAGTTCCGCTTTTGCGATCGCCTGTCGACAGTTTTTCCTCGGATAAAAATATAACTGCATTATCAGCCTGCAGTTCCAGCAATCCGCCTTTTTCATCCTGCTTCTGGTAGAGATATAACCTGCCTATCACCGTTAAAATGTTTTCCTGCAACTCGATCTTTGTAGCTTCTTCGACGGGCGACAAGCGAATCGGATACTCAAAGCCCGGTTTCTCTTCCTGCCCCGGCTCTTCCAGCGTTATTTTCTCGACCTGCAATTCAGTTTCTTGTGGCTCGGCCTCGGCGCTCGCTGGTTCTGTCTCGGCTGCTTGCTGCGACTCAGAGGCCATAGCTTTGTCGTCTTCAGCAGTCCACGTTGATCTGGGAGAGATCTGCACCACAACCAATAGGACCAAAGTAAGCAGTATTTTCTTTCGTATATCCATATACTCGTTTTGTCAAGTTATCGCGCCGGAAGCATCGCGCATCAATGCATGACGAGATTATAGCCTGCTGTCCCGGCAAATCCAGCAAAAAGCCCATCATTATTCTGATGGCTTGATTTGTCTGTGAGTTTGCTGTAAAAGGTGCTATATGACAAAGAAAGAGTTTTCGCAATACCAAAAGTCAGTGATATCGGGTTATTATAATAATCTTGATACGATAATGCTTGACAAGCTCGGCGAGCTTGTAACCGAGCTTTACTTGACTGACACGCAGACCAAAAAGGATCGTCTCTGGCAGAGGGCGCAGGCGGCCATGGTAAAGTTAAAAGTCCCGCCAGCCATCATCGACCATATCATGGAGAGAAAGGATGTGGAAGTTTTAGCCAAAAACCTTCAGGACTGGCAGGGCGGGAAAAACAAAGGGAAAAAATGAAAGACTTATCTCTCACTTTTTCCCTATTAAGTCTGCGAGTTATCAAGCGCTTACTATTCAATCTGTTCGGCCGGCGGATATTCTTCGAATAAATGTTCGGCAAGGACTATCAGGTCTTTGACATCGACTATGCCATCGCCCCAGGGCATCGGGCCGATATCACACAAGGGCTCATCTGTGCCCCAGTTTTCAACCATGATGCACATGTCCGCGGCATCTACGATTCCGTCGCTGTTGAGGTCAACGACCGGGCTGATTGATACCTGCCACATGTCCTGACTTCCGCTTCCTCCTGGCCGGTCGCAGCTATAGTAAAGCATGGAACCATCGGCCGAGAGACATGGTCCGTTCTCATTACCTGAACTGTTCACTATTGGCCCGAGATTGACCGAAGGTCCCCATGGGTCATCTACCGAGAGTCTTCTCGTCAACCATAAGTCTCCAATATTTCCTCCATAGCCGCCCGGACGCGCCGATGCAAAAATAAGCGACAATCCATCGGGTGAGACGTCAGTGCACAAGTCTGCGGCCGAACAGTTGATTTCTGATCCGAGATGCTCCGCCGTACCCCAGGCATCTTCTTTGGTTTCGCGCCTGGATACCCATATTTCATAACTACCATAGCCGCCTGACCGAGTGGACCAGAAGTATAGTTCAAGTCCATCATCAGAAATTGCAGGGCAACCCTCTGCAGCAGAACTATTGACCTGCTGTCCAAGATTCACCGGTGTTGTCCAGGCATCGTCTGTAGTTGCCCTTTTTGTAACCCATATATCGTATCCGGATCCGCCGGGCCGGTTGGAACCGAAATAAAGCTCCAATCCGTCGGCGGATATGTCCTCGGAAAAATCATCGGACGAGCTATTGACAGGTAATCCCAGGTTGACCGGAGGGCCCCAGTCATCCTCTGTTGTTGGTCTGGTGGATACCCACATGTCATATCCGCCATGCCCTCCTGAGCGGAGGGAACAGTAATATAACTCCAATCCATCAGACGAGATTCCCGGCTCTTCGTCGCGTGCCGAACTGTTTAATTCCGGCCCAAGATTTGTTGGTTCGCCGAAGACAAAATCAGCCTTTGAAACTTCCGTAACTATACCGAGTGACAGAACCAATACGGTTAAAATTGTTTGTTTCATCTTTTTTCCCTTTCAAAATGTGATAATGTTAAACGCAAAATTTAGTTCACGCCGTGTTCTCTGTAATATCCACCAAAAATTTCAAGTTCTGCGCAGATTCTGGAAAAAATTGAAAGTTTTTAATTCGATCATTTTCCCATTAAACGTAAGTGCTTGACTATTAGTTGGTTACTATTTATAATGTATTGAATCAGGAGCAATAGAATCCGAGGATACCAAAGTGCCTGAATACCACGATGAAACTGACATAGGAGGCAAAGGCGGAACATTTCTGACAACACACTGGTCTTTAGTCGAGTATATCCAATCGGATGGCGATAAGAACCGGGAATTGATTGGTTTGTTGCTCGATAGGTACTGGAAGCCTGTTTATTGTTTTTTACGCCACAAAGGCTGCAGCAATGAAGAAGCCAAAGACCTGACTCAGGGTTTTTTCCACGAAATTGTTCTCGGAAAGGATTTAATAGAACGGGCCGACCAGTCCAAAGGCCGCTTCCGAACATTTCTGCTGCACGCTTTAGAGCAATACCTGTTCAATGAGAAACGTAGACAAACCACGCAGAAACGCAGCCCTAAAGGCAAGCTCGTTTCCTTCGATATTATAAGTCCGCCTGCCTTGCCCGAGACGGTCTCAAAGCTGGAGCCGGAAGACTCATTCAATTACGCCTGGACTGCGTCGATGCTGGATCAAGTCCTGTCAGAAGTTGAAGACCGGTGTTTAGAAGATGACTTGCAGACACACTGGCGGATTTTTCAGGACAGGGTTGTTCAGCCCATCCTGGGAGATACTTCGCCTCCATCTTTTGCTGAGATTTGCCAGAAATACGGTATTGACGATCAGAAGAAAGCAGCGAATATGGTCACAACCGTAAAGAGACGTCTACAAAAAACTCTGAAACAATACATCCGTAATACAGCAACATCAGACGATGAGATACATAAAGAATTTGCTGAGATAGTACAATTTTTCACGAAAGGCGCGCAGGATTCCGGATAAATCGTGGATATGTAATCATGAACGATAAATCAATATTTGGCGCAAGGCCCGAACAATTAAATCGATTGCTTACCGCCATAGGTCTGGAAAAATCAGATGATGAAGGACAGGTTGACCGCGACGCTTCTCAGGAATCACCTGCAGGAAAATTGGGAAGTCGAATCGGTCGGTACAAGCTGCTCAGTATTTTAGGTGAAGGTGGAATGGGGATTGTCTATCTTGCCGAACAGCAGCGACCGATCAAACGGCAGGTAGCTCTGAAAGTAATCAAGCCGGGTATGGATTCTGCGCGTATTATTGCCCGGTTCGAAGCCGAACGTCAGGCTTTGGCTCTTCTGGATCATCCCAACATCGCTCATGTTTATGATGCCGGTACGACAGAGGCAGGCCGACCGTATTTTGTTATGGAATACGTCAAGGGCTCGCCTATAACCGAGCATTGCGATGACAACAAGCTCACTATCACCGAACGACTAAAACTATTTTTACAAATCTGTCAGGCCGTACATCATGCACATCAGAAAGGTATAATTCACCGAGATATCAAGCCATCGAATATCCTTGTATCTACTCAGAATGGTCAAGCTATACCGAAAATTATCGATTTTGGAATTGCCAAGGCAATGAACGAATCGCTAACGGAGCGGACTTTCTACACCGAACAAGGCCAAATTATAGGGACACCTGAGTACATGAGTCCTGAACAGGCAGATCAGAACACTCAAAACATCGATATAAGGACAGATGTATATTCGCTGGGTGTTGTTCTCTATAACTTGCTCACAGGCCTGCTCCCATTTGATCCCGAGACGTTTCGCTCAGGAGGTATCGAGCAGATCCGCAAGGTGATTTGTGAAGAAGATCCGATGACACCGAGCATGCGGTTAAGAAGGGCCTCAATGGACGAATCTATCGAATCGGCTCGGCGGCGTCAAACCGACATTCGAAGACTGCGACTTACGCTCCACGGCGACTTGGACTGGATAACACTCAAGGCCCTGGAGAAAGACTGCGCCCGCCGGTACTCCTCTGTTGATGCATTTGTCACCGATATCAGTAATTATCTTCAACATCAGCCGGTCAGCGCTGCCCCTCCTGGGACTCTATATATAGTTCGCAAGTTTGTCCGTCGGTATCGACAGAAGCTGGCTGTATTGGGTACAGCCGTGATGCTGCTCATTGTTATTCTGTGGGCCGGATGGGTGCACCAGCAGGTTGTAAGAGAAAAGATCCATGCCGAGGCGCTGGAACATGAACGTATTCTTACCGAGGCGCAAAAACTTTTTGAAAGCAGAGATATTGGTGCACTAAACACATCAGATCCTTCCAATGAAGCACTGGCCTTGATCAAACCCATCCTCGACAGCAAACACGTTGGACGGCAGGCGCAACTTCTATTCGCCAACATTCTGGTGGAACACAGCTATTACAGTGAAGCCATACCAATGCTTGTGGATCTGTGCCGACTCGAGAACAATCCCGAGTTGGCAGGAACTGCCCATGCGCTTTTAGCCAGAGTCATCTGGGAAAGTCAATCGCTTGGTACCGAAGAACTTAAGCAGATTGAGGAGCATAAACAGAAGGCTGAGCAACTGCTGCCTATGACGGCCCAGGCATATTATCTGCGGGCGATTACAGCGTTGACAATTCCCGAAAAGCTCAACATGCTGACAAAAGCGTTACAACTTGAAAAGAGCCATTATCCATCTCGAAGACTGCGGGCTCTGACACACTATGCTTCGAGAAAATATGAGCAACTTAAAGATGATGCACTTCTTATGACTTACGCACGACCGAATGATCCTGCAGGCTATTCTCTTCGTGCCGCGGCACTGAAGGCGCTTGGTGATTATCCGGAAGCGATTGAGTGCTACGAAACGGCTATTAAGCTGACAGATGAGGAAGATCCGCAGTATGTCGAGTTAAACGGACAACGCTGTGAAACTCTGATGCGAATGGGTGAGTATGAACGTGTTCTCGCCGATGCCCGGGAATGCCTTGAAACCACACCGACGGCAACAATTTTGCATTTCCACAGTTTTTGTGCTCTGACGGCTTTAGGGCGATACCAGCATGCGAGCGAACTATATCGAAGCATCGCAGAATCCAACCCTGAAGCTCGGACCAGACTTAGGGACTGGTCGATGAAATACGTTTTTGACCAGCTTGAAGCCAGCTCCGCGTGGCACCCGTCAGATAGCGAGCCGAAGGGGACTCCTTTCTTGCCGATGGTCATCGCTCATGAAACATATGGCGGACTATCGACCAAAACCCATCGTCTTCTCACGGACTGCTTTTCAGGATGTTGGTCGCCGGATGGAACACGGATTGCCTTCAGCATGGGAGTCCAGGGTTACAGCGGTGTGGCAGTATATGACCTGAAATCGCAGGAAACGGATCTGCTAATCGTTCCCGGCAAGGACCCGAAATGGTCTCCTGACAGTCAATACATCGCCTTTGTGCGCGATTGTGAAGTACTTCGTCTTTCAGAATTCACATCGGCTGAACGGAGATTTCAGCATCGAGCCAGAGAAGAAGAGGAGGTCTGGGTAATGAACGAAGACGGCACAGAGCCGCGCCGTCTGGCAAGAAGTGGAGGCTGGCCTTCCTGGAGTTCCGACTCCAGATGCGTCTATTACCACTGCCGTATGGATAACATGCTGTATTCGATTTCTATCGAGGACAATAAGGCCGAACCCACGCCGGTTCTGGCCTGTTCCTCCTCCCTGCCCTCAGTATCTCCGAACGAAAACTATGTCGCCTATGTCCAGGATGGGGCTCTGAGAATAATTGATTTAGTGACTAAATCCACTATCAGCGAGTGGGCGTTGTGCATGCCCATGTGGGGGGGCAACTGGTCGCCGGATGAACGCGAATTCGCTTTCGGTGGCACCAGTCAATACGTCGAGGCTCGCGCAGGCTTGTGGATTTACGATGTGGATAAGAAAGAAGCCCGGCAAGTACTTACTGGCCAGATTATTTCAGCCAACTGGTCTTGCGACAAGAAGAAAATGCTTTTGTCGCTTGGACCGCCATATTTCGAGATTTGGCTCGCGGATCTCGATCCCAACCTCTCGACCGCTGATGCCCTGGGATCCGCCCGCGACCTGAATGAAATCCTGCCGGAATCGATCGAATCTTTGAACCGCCAGTTGGAGATTGATCCGAACCAGTTGCTTCTTCAATGGGAACGGGCGGCGTTGGCACTGTGGATTGACGATGATCGGGCTTCAACATACCTGGACCAGATGAGCCGGGCCATCGACCGTCTGCCCGACCAGATTGGTGTTTGTCATTGGTCGGCCAAGGGCACATTTGCCCGCCCTGCAGTTAACAAGCACGTTCTGCCGCTCACTCTCCTGCTGGTTCGAAAGGTGGTCGAGAATGATCCCAGATACGCGAGAGATTTTGTTTTTGATCTCTTGAAGGCGGGCCAGCGAAAAGAGGCCGTCCGTTTGTGGAATCTTAGCGAGGCTATAGCTCCGAATGGTAGTTGCCGGTATGATGAGGTTTCGGACAGCTACACCGTCCGGGGTTTCGGCGTGGATATTTGGCAGACATTCGATGATTTTCACTTCGCTTATACCAGGCTAAAAGGTGACGGTTCGATCACGGCCAGGATCGAAAGCGTCGAAAAAGTTCACGAATGGACAAAAGCCGGCATAATGATTCGCAGCACTTTGGATGCGGAAAGCCCGAACGCAATTGTTCTCGCTACCCCACGTGGAATTGTGTCCTTTCAATATCGGCGCAAGACCTCTGGGCTTACGAATCAAACATACGAAAGCTCGAACAAAGCAGATTTACCCCATTGGCTTCGACTGATACGTCAAGGTAATCGCTTCATCACACAACACTCCATTGATGGAACCGTTTGGAACTATTTCGTAGATTCGACCGGGCGCTCACTCCACATTGAAATACCTATGGATGAGACAGTCTATATCGGATTGGCGGTTACCTCAAACTCGGTTCTAAGTGCTGCCGAAGCTTGTTTCTCCCATGTTACCATCAACGGCCAACTGAGTCCACAACTTCCTTTTGCACAATCTTGTGACATACCTAGTGAATTTCCTCCTGCTCACCACGAGTAGTCAGGGACAATCAGGCTTTGTTCAGTTTTTTATTGGTATCTTATGATTATTTATAATTGATTTCGACGGGGAGTGTGGTAGGGGGGAGAATAATATTTTTCTTATACTAAAAGCCTCGCGGGAAGCGTCTAAATTGACAGAGGGCAGGTTATAGACGCGAAGTTTAAGTTGTTCATTCTGAAACAAATGCGCATGCGTTCTGCGCGTGCTATATTGAAAGGAGCAAAAAGTGGATAGTCGGAAAACACATACAAAAATAGACAGGCGTGGTTTTTTACATTCAGCGGCGGCGACGACGGCGGGACTGACGTTCTCGCCGGTGGTATTCGGAAAGATAAGCAGCGGCAAAAAAACCGATGATATCAATGTGGCCCTGCTCGGCGTGGGTGAACAGGGGCAGGTTCTAATAAGCGCTTGTTTAAAAATTCCCGGAATACGTATAAGGGCTGTCTGTGATATATGGGAGGCATACAGTCGAAAACGGATCTCACGCATGCTTAGCAAATATGGCCACGAGCACAATACATATATGGACCACAAAGAAATGCTCGACAAAGAGAAGGACCTTGATGCCGTAATCATTGCTACGCCCGATTTCTGGCACGCCGAACATACCGTTGATTGCCTCAACGGCAGCTTGCATGTTTATTGTGAGACAGCGATGTCGAATACAATTGAAGGTGCTAAGAAAATGGTCAAGGCAGTTAAGAAGAGCAGAAAGATACTACAGATAGGTTGTCAGCGGCGTAGCAATCCACGGTATCTTCACTGTTATGAGGAACTTCTGAAGAATAACAAAGTTTTTGGACGTATTGTCGCCGTATCCGGTCAGTGGAACCGAATAGTAAGGGGACCTTTGGGTTGGCCGCAAAGAGCTGCTCTTGAACGGGCTACATTAGAAAAATACGGCTACGAGTCGATGGAAAAGTTCCGGAACTGGAGGTGGTACAGGGGGTTAGGTGGTGGCCCTGTTGTCAGTCGTGGATCACATCAGATAGACGTCTTCAATTGGTTTCTCGGAGCTTGTCCATTCTCAATTATTGCCAGCGGTCGCACCAGCTATCTCGACAAGTACACACACCAATGGTACGACACCGTGATGGCTGTTTATGAATATGAAACAGTATCGGGGCCGGTCAGCGCCTGTTACCAAATACTTAGTCATAACAGAAGCGATGGTTACTTTGAGAAATTCATGGGAGACCGGGGGACATTGACGATATCACAGGCTGAGTATCTGACAAAGATCAATCCGGAGTTGATGAATTCAAAGTACGAGGACTGGGCCTGGTACATCAAGGAAGGTCGCTTGCGAGGCCCCGAAGAGATGATGCACGGAATAGATGAACTGACAATCCCCCAACTTATAAAGAAACTTACTGTCGCTGAAACTCCTCCGGGTCGAAGGCTCCTCGAACTCAGTCTGCCGGTGAAAATGAATAAACCGTATCATCAGCCGCATCTGGAAAATTTCTTCGATACAATTCGCGGCAAAACCACGCTCAATTGTCCGGCTGAGGTAGGCTATAAAACAGCTGTGGCTGTATTAAAGGTCAACGAAGCAGTGGAATCCGGCAGAAAACTGGAATTTAAACCGGACGAGTTTGTGGTTTAATCAAGTGTTTTTTGTTAAGTCGGGTAGGGTGGGGCAAGCCCCACCTTGGTTAAAGATATGAGAAGGTCATTAAAAATATTTGCGGTTGGGATATTTTTAACAGTCCTCGTTGTTGGGCTCACTCTGATTAGGCTTTGGATTTCATCGCCTGAACCGCCGCCGTTGATGTCGTTGGATTTTCTGAACGGTCGGGCCATTACGGCAAACATCGAGTCTGACCCCCACAAGTCGCCGTTTGCTGTCACCGCCGCATCAGGCGCACCGATATATCAATACTATTCGTGGATTCAATACTATTCATTCGAAGCGGACTTTAGCGAGATCTGCAAAGCTGCCGACACCGAGCTATTGGCTCTTGGTTTTAGAGCACGCACAAGCTCAAGAGAAGAGTACACATACCGAATATACATGCACGACAAGGCTACTTCGAACAAGACGGTTGTTATCTATGGCAGACGAAGGTTTGTGAAATCTCCGGGTGCGCAATTGCCGCAACCTTCGGTAGCCGACGGGTGGGTCACTGTTAAAATTTCCCGAGTGCGGCTTCCTTTTTGGCCCCCACAGTACTTACTGTACCGATTGAAGAAGTTATTGCAGGTGACTACCAGCAGGTAGGTTTTTATCCGAAATTGTAGTATTTTTTTACCGGTTCAGTGACCTGCCAGGTGCATTTTAATTCCTCGGGGAAGATAACCAAGTCACCTGAGCCGAAGCTTACCGATTCGTTACCGTCTGTCACCGTTACCTTGCCTTCTATCAAAAGGCAGGTTTCCTTTTGAGTGTATTCCCAGTCGAAGGTGCTGGCTTCGCATTGCCATGTGGGCCAGGCCTTGCAGACAACGGCTTCTTCGTCTGATGGTTTTTTAACAATAACATCTTTTACTGTTGACATATTATATTGCTCCTTTGACTATTTTCGATTCATGCTGTATTATACTGCGGGCGGTTTATTTTGGAACAGGCAATATTGAGACGGCGAAAAGAAATTTAGGTATGTTTTTCAAGATCGGAAAGGGCGGGTCGAATAAGCCATAAAACGGAAATTCCGATAGGGAGAAAAAATGTTAGCGAGACTGCATAGTGTGACACTTGACGGGATTGAGGGAGTTGTTTGCGAAGTTGAGGTGGACGTCGGCCGGGGTGGATTTGAAAAGTCCATAATTGTCGGCTTGCCGGATGCCGCTGTTAAGGAAAGCACCGAGCGGGTCAGAAGCGCCATTGTCAACAGCGGCTACAAGCATCCGAAAACTGCGTCTTTGATAAATCTGGCACCTGCGGATATAAAAAAGGCCGGCCCGGCATTCGATTTGCCTATCGCGCTGGGCATGCTCATCGGCCAGAACGTCCTGGCCAGCTCGATTCTGAGCGACACAATTATCGTCGGCGAATTGGCCTTGGATGGCAGAGTAAGGCCGGTTAACGGTGTCTTGAGTATGGCGATGAGCGCCTCTGCGGCGGGATATAGCAGGATGCTCGTGCCTCTTGATAACGCGCAGGAGGCCGCAGTCGTTCAGGACATCGAGGTCTTCGGTATCGGCTCGCTTGCCCAGGCGGTCGGATTTCTTTCGGGGCAGTTGCCGTTAGAAACGACGAACGTAGATATCGACGAGCTTTTTAACGTCTCGGCAGACTATGACGTCGATTTTGCAGATGTAAAAGGCCAGGAAAGCGTCAAGCGAGCCTTGACCATTGCCGCCGCCGGCGGACACAATATAATGATGATAGGGCCTCCGGGTGCGGGAAAGACCATGCTCTCTCAAAGACTGGCGACGATTCTACCGCCCTTGAGCCTGGAACAGTCGCTTGAGACTACGCGTGTATATTCATCGGTCGGGCTGCTGGGCAGTAACAAAGCGCTAATGGCGACTCGTCCGGTTCGGATGCCGCACCACTCGGCCAGCGGCCCGGCATTGGTCGGAGGCGGGCCAACGCCCCGGCCGGGCGAATTGTCAATGGCTCATTTCGGGATATTATTTCTCGATGAATTTGTTGAATTTCCACGGCACGTTCTGGAAATGATTCGACAGCCGCTCGAAGATGGTTTTGTCATCGTATCACGAGCGAAAAAGACAGTCAAATTTCCAGCTCAATTCATGCTCGTCGCGGCGATGAATCCTTGCCCATGCGGTTATTTCGGCAGCGACACAAGGCAGTGCAAATGCACGCCGGGACAGATAAGACGATACCTGTCGAAGGTTTCGGGGCCCTTAGTGGACAGAATCGATATTCACATCGACGTTCCGGCGATAGGTTTCCGGAAACTGCGTTCGAAATCGGGTCAGCTCGACTCGGCAACCATGCGCGCTGACGTTGTCAGGGCGATGGGTATCCAAAACGAGCGCTTCGGCGACGGCAAGATTCACACCAACTCCAGAATGAGCCATAAACAGGTCGAAAAATTCTGCAAGATCGATGAGGCGGGCGAAATAATGCTCAAGCACGCGATGCAGGAATTCGGACTCAGCGCCCGCGCTCACGATAAAATATGCAAGCTCGCACGAACAATAGCGGATTTAGCCGGCGTTACGGACATCACCGCCGAACATATCGCAGAAGCCATCAGCTATCGCAAGCTGGATAGGAAACTCTGAGCCCCGGCTCGTGCAAACTGGAAACGGCCGACGTTTTTCAAGTGGGGAATCAAGTTCCTCAATCAGTTCTTGACTCGTAGCGAAAAAACCTGTAGATTCTGCCGGAACGCGCGATTGGGCGCGTAAATAGAAAATGCAAATTCAAAGCTGATGAAAGGATATTTTAGATGTTTACACTAATTGTTGATGTTACAGCGAGAGAAATTCTCGATTCCCGTGGAAATCCCACTGTTGAAGTTGATGTCGTGCTTGAAGATGGTGGATTCGGCAGGGCGGCCGTTCCTTCCGGTGCCAGCACCGGTGCGCATGAGGCAGTCGAGCTGCGCGATGCGAAAGCAAAGCGATACATGGGCAAAGGCGTCGCAAATGCTGTTAAAAATGTTAACGAAATCATCGCACCGGAAGTTATCGGAATGGATTCATGCGCTCAGGAAGAGCTTGACCGGCTCATGATCGAGCTTGACGGCACTCCCAACAAAGGCAAGCTCGGCGCGAATGCCATCCTGGGTGTTTCGCTCGCTGCCGCGAAGGCCGCCGCTGATTCTGCCAACCTGCCTCTCTACAGGTATCTCGGCGGCTGCAACGCGAACATCCTGCCCGTGCCGATGATGAATATTTTAAACGGCGGAAAACACGCCGACAATAATGTGGACTTCCAGGAATTCATGATTATGCCCATCGGAGCAAAGACTTTCCCGGAGGCCCTCAGGATGGGCGCAGAAACTTTCCACACGCTAAAGAAAGTCCTCGCCGGCAAAGGATACGCCACCAGCGTCGGTGACGAGGGAGGTTTTGCCCCGAGTCTCAAGAGCAACGAGGAAGCTCTTGAAGTCGTTATGGAGGCTATCAAAAAAGCGGGATACAAGCCCGGTAAAGATATCTCCATCGCCCTCGATCCGGCGGCGACCGAAATGTTCAGCGATAAAACGAAAGACTACAGCTTCTTTAAGTCCGCTCCGAAAAAGCGTGTTTCCTCGGACGAAATGGTCAAACACTGGACCAAATGGGTCGGAAAGTATCCGATAATCTCAATCGAAGATGGCCTAGCCGAGGATGACTGGGACGGCTGGGCAAAACTGAAAAAGAAAATCGGCGACAAAACCCAAATTGTCGGTGATGACCTTTTTGTAACCAACACAAAACGATTGGCAAAAGGCATAGAGCTCGACTGTGCAAACTCGATCCTGATTAAACTCAACCAGATCGGCACTCTGACCGAAACCTTCGAAGCTATCAATATGGCCAAAAGGGCCGGCTGGACCGCCGTTATAAGCCATAGAAGCGGCGAGACGGAAGACAGCACCATCGCAGACCTTGCCGTCGCTACTGGCGTGGGTCAGATAAAAACCGGCTCTCTATGCAGAACGGACAGAATCTGCAAGTACAACCAGCTTCTTAGGATTAACGAAGATCTCAGCGAAGCTGCTCAGTATGCCGGTTTTATGCTGAGATGAAAAACCGCTGAAAGTGCTTTTTAGGCTTGATTATATGTTATCTTTTTCAGCGTCGATGCTGTCGGCGTTGTTTTCGGCCATTCGCGGTAGTCCACGAAATTTAGGTCTTCGAGCACATCTTGGGGTTTTTGTCATGGAAAATCATCTATCTGATGCCAATTACCATGTAGTTTGTGCGAAAGCAGGTGCCTTTATAAGCCGATATTAGCTGGCAGTTGAAGTTACTTTGAAATCCTTGCCGAAGCGCCGTGCGGGGCTGATAGATTGTAAAAAGGCATTCGGCTGTGTTTTCTTGCTCAACTTGGCTCGGACTTGTGCCGATAAAATAACAATAGAACTATGTATTTTTAGATAAAGGAGATTGTAATGGGGATTCAAGATTGGTCTGAAGATATTATTCTCGTGGACTTGCCCCAGGAGCCGGAAATGGGCGATGAACTCAAGGCGGTAACTGAAATGGTGCGTGACAGAGGCGATTGCGAAGTCGTCATTGACTTTTCGAGTGTCGATATCATCACATCTTCCAGTATATCGAAGCTCCTGAAGCTGCGAAAATTGCTGACCGATTGCGGACACCGGCTCGTTTTCTGCAGCGTTGCCGCGGCGACCAGAGGGATTTTTACGGTAACCGGCCTTGACGGTATTTTCGAGTTCGCCGACGATAAATTCGTCGCTCTGGCAAGTTTGCAGATGGTTAGTTAATATGGATGAAGATATTCTGCGGCAAGTTGAGCAGATAATAGGATACGAATTTTCCGATAAGGATATTTTAATTAAAGCTCTTACTCATTCCTCTGCGGTTGATAACCGCCTTATGAGCAATGAAAGGCTTGAATTCCTCGGCGATTCGGTTTTAGCCGTGGTCATTTGTCAGGCCCTTTTCGATAATTTCACGGATTATCTCGAGGGGGACTTAACCAAAATAAAGAGCAAGCTTGTCTCTCGTGAGACCTGCGCCCAGATTTCAGGCCGGCTCGGCCTGCAAAAATACCTCAATGTTGGCAAGGGCATGGTCTCGAATCGTGCCCTTTCGGGCTCCCTGGCGGCGGGGGTTTTGGAGACGGTTATTGCCGCGATACATATCGACGGCGGTTTCGAGGCTGCCCGCGAATTTATTTTGAGAATTTACGGCTCGTTAATCGAGCAGGCCGATGCCGAACAGGATCATGGCAACTTCAAGTCTCTGCTCCAGCAGTATTCACAGGAGCAGTTTAATGCTACGCCTTCGTACTTATTGCT
>WOR8_10005446_pt1 | contig 18534 bp, 22 predicted proteins | sample DeeMarSeWOR38_10_FD_19890 | JGI IMG/M metagenome (IMG submission 19890)
CGGATGTGAGGACTCCCAGGAGAAGTTCCTGCACGACTTTGTAGCGGTGTGGAACAAGGTAATGAACCTTGACCGCTTCGACCTCGCCTGATCGCAGCATAAAGGTCTTTGAGGGCTTCTGAAGCGTATTCTGAACTGCAAATCAAATGTCAGGAAGCGATAACCGACACGAATTGACGGATGTTTTGAAGGCTCACGGCGGCTATTCGCAACATATGAGGGCGGCGTTTCAATACAATCTGAAACGCCGCCTTTCAACAAACCGGGCGAGTCTTTAGAGTTCAAGGAACCGCAGCAAAAAATTTGTGGCGATGCAGATCGATACAATCACCAAGAAGGCAATGACGACTACAGCCAGCCTCGTGCATTTTTCAACCTGTTCGATGCAGGACAAAAATCGAGGAAATTCACAATTAAAAAAAGGAGGTATTTATGGCAGAAGAAGTGGAAGTTGGGTGTGCCCGACCAACCGGTGGTCCAGTGGGGGAACCGGTCGAAGAGGCTGCGGAGGAAAAAAGCAAACCCGTTGAAAAGGAGATATCAATGATTCATGTGGGAGAAAAAGTGCCCGATTTCGTGGCACCGGGATACCAACAGGGGAAATTCATCAACGTTAAATTGTCCGACTACCTGGGGAAGTGGACCCTGCTCTGTTTTTACCCGGGTGATTTCACCTTTGTCTGAGCGACCGAGCTCTCGGCGGTCGCCGTGAAATATCCTGAATTCCAAAAACTGGGCGCAGAAATTCTCTCCATGAGCATCGACAGCATGTTCGTTCACAAAATGTGGGACGACCATGAGCTGTCGAAGATGGTCGACGGCGGCATCCCCTTTCCCATGCTGTCCGATGCCGGTGGCAAAATTGGAAGATTGTTCGGCGTTTTCAATGAAGCTGCAGGTGTAGAAAACCGGGGCCGATTCATCATCGATCCCGATGGTGTTTGCCAGGGATATGACGCCCTCCGGCTGGCGACCGGGGAAAAAGACCCTCAAACCCGGACCGGAACTGGTCGGCAACGTCTGGAAGGAATGGAAAACGGAGATGGCTTTCGATTAGTCTTTGAAAACAACTTTTTTTCAGGGGGGCTTGCCGATGGATGGTCCTCCCCGTAGCCGTCGATCTGGCCCCCTTGGAAAATGGGCAAAGGAGCAGTGTATGTATTTTAATCAACCTCGGGTTTGAAAAGCAGCTGGCCAAAACCAGCGGGGCCATCTTGTTCGGTACGGCCAACGCCTTTGTGCCGGTCATCATGGCGGCTTTTCTAATAGACCTATCCCATGTGGCATGGAGAGCCTTTGCTCCGGCTGTTTTTCTAATCGCCATAGCATCAACCTTTCTGGGCCTCTTTATCGCCGTGGCGCTGAGCGAAGTGTTCGAAGCTCAAACTTTCTCCAATTTTTTCCGCTTTTCCATGATTTTCCTGTGCGGCCTTTTCTTTCCTATTGAAAAACTGCCTGTCTTTTTAAAGCCGTTCTCTTATGCGTTTCCCCTGACGATGCTGAAACAGCATTCAATGCTATGCGGTTAGCCAATGTTGCCGTTAAAAAAGGTTATGATGTAAATGTATTTATGCTTGGCAAGTGTGTTCTTTTTGAACAAAGCAGTAAGTTATCCTGGAAAATCGACGCTCCATAAAAAAAGCGCGGACATTTACGATTCCGCGCTTCTTAAATAGATATAACTTTGTTTGAGTGGCCGGGATTGCTGACATCGGCCTCAGCAGTTTTTCAACTTTGATTCAACCATACGCCAGCGAAAGCCCATCTAACTTACTAGCCTGGGATCGAAACCGGTGCGTTTACCCCGCATATCCACATGTCCCTCCTCGATCTCATTTTTCACGGGGCTCCAATCAGAGGGGCATTCGGTTTTCAATGACTCAACCCTATCGGTCATTTCTTCAAGCAACATGTGAAGGTCTTCGATATTTGATAGTACCTTCTCTTTTTCGGCCGAGCCTAATTTGTCGACCCTTCGCATGACATCATAGAGTTTGGCCTTCCAGGCGGTCATTTCCGTTTCCATTCCCTTGCAGTAATCTTTAACATCCATAGAGCTTCTCCTTTCAATTGATAGATTGTAAGGTGGTCATTAAGTTCGCGAATAGAGCCTACATCCCTCCAACAGCCGGAGCCACTCCAATCCGATCTCCATCAGTCAGGACCGTGTCAAAATCCACTTTCCGACTGTTTACAAACGCAATTTTAACGTCTTGCCTGGCAATCCCTGCACGTCGCACCAGATCCCCAACGGTTTGTCCATCGGCCAGATCGTATGAAGTACTGCCTCTGTAATCGCACGTGTCCGAATTTGCCAGAGATGAGAAACACTTTAATTTTACTTTCATAATTATCTCCATGTTTTGTGTATTCGGTTCATTCAAAAAGATCTTTTAATATAATTATACACATCAAAGATTTTTCAATACATAATCTTTCAGAGCATAATAATAGTAAAAACCTGTCATTCGGTAAGTCGAAAACATCCGGGAAATTTGTTTTATTCCTCGGTCTTGCCTCAGTCGCCGGCTGGACTTACTATATAATCTAAACAATTTGATTTTTAGATAACGTAGCAGGTTAACAATGACAAACCCCATTCACGCTAAATCTCGCGGTGCCCTTTATGGCCTTTTTATCGGCGATGCGCTGGCGATGCCGGTTCACTGGTATTACAACCGCCAGGCACTCAAGGAGGATTATGGCCGGGTAACGGACTATCTGGCGCCTCGCAATCCACACCCTGACAGCATTCTTTGGCGCTCCAGCTATGCGGCGCCAAATTCAAAAGGCGACATTCTTCATGATCAAGCCCAATACTGGGGGCAAAAAGGCATTCACTATCACCAGTTTCTCAAAGCGGGAGAGAACACGTTAAATGTCAAGATTTGCCGGTTGCTGATTGAATCGATTAACCAAAACAGCACTTACAACGCGGACGATTTTCTAAAAAGGTACATCGCTTTCATGACAACACCAGGTAACCATCGAGATACTTACATCGAGGAGTGTCATCGCAATTTCTTCGCCAACTATGCCAGGGGGCTGCCGCCCCGCAGATGCGGCGTCGAGGAAAAGCACATCGGCGGACTGGTCGGAATTGTTCCCATCGTTGTTTTTTATTTTAATCGGCCCGACAAAGCCCGCGAGTTCGCGCTGGCGCATCTGGCGCTGACGCACCCCGGCTTCAAAATGGAAACCGCCGGATCATTGATTATCGAAATTTTGCTGAAGGTGCTAAACGGATTTTCACTTAAAACGGCCATCCTTGAAGATCTCGCGTCCCAAAATAATCCATTGCTTGGCTATCCTTTTTTGAAATGGCTCAGAGATCCGGATGAACAGGTCATTGGTCGCCGGCTCAGCACGGCCTGTTATGTTGAAGACTCGGTTCCGGCTGTTTTGTATCTGGCATTAAAATACCGCGATCATCCAGAGGAGGCTCTCATTGTCAATACCAATTTGGGGGGTGACAATGCTGGGCGAGGAGCGGTATTGGGAACGTTGTTAGGAGCCGCTCATGGAGTTGAGAGATTTCCAGATCGCTGGAAACTAGGACTAAAAGAACCATTGCCGGAATTGCTGAAACCTTGAACACGGTTTCCTCCTATTATTTGGGCGTCTCTGCATAAAGTTTCCTGAAAAAGAATTGGCGACGGTATGACACCGCTTTGTTACTTGTTTTGGGTCGCCATGAACGGCACCTTGAATTTTAAACTCACTTGAACTGAACTTCAGTCCCGGCCCTTCTTACGTCGACAATAACAACGTCAGCGTCGTTCATCATCGACTTGCTTTCAAAGAGTGAATTCTTATTATATATCCCGGGGTTGGTCGAATTCCTTCAAAAGGTTTTGTAAATTACCATCGTTGGTAAGTGATAAGGATAACCGCTATTGTTCTTCCACTGATGATAAGCGAGGTAATCATTCCAATCCTTTGGCGTTTGTTGTAAAATTATTCGTTTTACTCATTGGTATCCGCTTTTTACGAACTTTTACCATTTGCCCAGTGCATGCATTTAGTTCTCGCAGGTTGTAAGCTATGCGGTGCCAGATCGATTGCCTTGTGCTTGACATTACCCAGGGCATATATATTTTTGCAATATAGAAATATCATCTGTTGAAAACGATATTAGCATTTAAAGCGAAAATTTCTCAAAGAGAAGGAGTAATAAGTACTATGGCTGATATGAACAACTTGCTTGGTCAACTGCTGGGCAGCGGTGCAGCAGGGGGTTTTGCCGGGGGGTTGGCTGGCGGCCTTGCCGGTAATCTGCTATCCAGCAAGTCGGGGCGCAAAATGGGAAAAAAAGCACTCAAGATGGGAGGCATCGCCGCAGTTGGCGCGCTTGCCTATGCTGCATACCAGCGGTACAGCTCCGGCAAAGGCACTGCTGCGAACGTTGCACCTCAATCTGTTGATGCTGAGCTAGTTCCAGCACCTGAGGGGTCGGCGTTCATGCCGGCTAAAAATGATTCGGCCGCTCAGGAAGCACTGGGACTGATCTTGGTTCGCGCAATGATTGCGGCGGCGCGCTCAGACGGACGGCTCGATGCCCAGGAAAGCCAAGCCATTTACCAGCGAATTGAGTCCCTGGGGCTGGATCCTGAAGGCCAGGCTCTGCTGGTGGCTGAAATGGGCCGGCCGGTCGATATGGATGCGCTAGTTGTCAGTGCTACCAGCCCCGAAGTTGCGGCTGAAATATACATAGCCTCGTTGCTTGCTATTGATGTAGATACTGCGGCTGAGCAATCATATCTGGCTATGCTGGCTTCACGTCTAAAAATTCCGCCTGAGTTGGCCACGGAGTTGCGCCGTCAGGTAGCAGCGCAAACGGAATCCAAGCAATGAATTTGGCCATGATCTCAATGGAGGTCACACCGTCGATTTCGGCTATTTTCTTCTTAGGAAACATAACGTCCGCCGGATGATTCAGCTTTATGAGAACTTCCACCGCGCCGGCCTTGACGGTGACACAAAGATTCACGCCCTGAAATCGGCTATATGTTTGAACGATTTCTTTAATCTTGCGTTCGATAACATCGCCAGTCTGCGGAAATTTAGGCACGACCTGAATTTCGTTATCAACTTCAACCACCCCTTCGGTCTTCCAGGCAATTTTTTCGTATAGCATCTTTTGGATGTATTTGTTGACCGAACCGTATAACACGACGCATCCATATTTTGACGCATATTAAAATTCAAGGGGAGCGAGGCGATTCTTTATCGCTAATCGGTTCGAGGCGGATGAGACTGCCATTGGATTCGTCAGTAAGAACATACAGTAGCCCGTCTGGCCCCTGGCGAACATCTCTTACCCGCTGGCCGATTCGCAGGGCAGACTGGCCGACTATCTGCCCGGCTGCATTCAGGTCGATACGACGAACGTCTTGGGATTTCAAACCTCCGACAAATATGTCTCCCCGCCACTGTTCAAACTGTATACCGGAGTAAATCACCAGCCCGGAAGGTGCAATGGCCGTCATCCATACCACCACAGGATCGACCATGCCGGGTTTGGACGTGTGGGGCGATATTTTGGATCCATCAAAATATTCGCGGCTGAATGTTACCGTTGGCCAACCATAATTTCTGCCCGCTTGAATGAGATTGAGTTCATCGCCTCCCAAAGCACCGTGCTCTGACGCCCAAACCATCGAACGCAGTGAGTCGTATGCCAACCCCTGAATATTACGGTGGCCGTAGCTCCAGATCGTTGTTTGTACATCGACAGAGTTGGCAAAAGGGTTGTCCTGCGGAACGGAGCCGTCGTCTTTGAAGCGCAGAATTTTTCCCAGGTGGCTTCGGCGATTTTGTGCCTGTTTGCGAATCCAATCGCCCTCCAGTCGGACCGGCGGATTGCCCCCGTCGCCGATAGAGACCAAGAGGGTTTCATCCGGCAGCCATAGCAAGCGCGAGCCGAAGTGCTGACCGCCGATTTTGTTGGTTGCCACTTCGAAAATCACCTGCCAGTTTTCGAGCCTGTTGCCGTTTAAAACAGCGGTCGCCACCCGAGTGCGGTTGGCGATGGTATTGCCGTGCGCGTAAGAAAAATAAACCTGGCTGTTTTCCTCAAATCGGGGGTGCAGGCTGACATCGAGTAGCCCACCCTGACCTGAATCGAAAACCTCCGGGACGCCGGCAATCGAACCAGATGCGAGCCGGCCGTCTCGCACCCGTTGCAGCCGCCCCGGCCGCTCGGTTATGAGAATATCACCATTGGGTAGCCAAGCCATACTCCAGGGATGCTCCAGCCCCCGCAAAAGCGCTACGGCACGAAAGCCCCGCTCGGCTGGGACATCACTTTGGGTAATGTTCGGTTGCGCCAGAAGCCGATCGGAACAAATCACGAGAATTAATAAGAAAATTGTAAAACTCAAGCGTGGTTTCATTGGAGATTCCTCCACTGTTTTGATTTATCTCGCTTCTCGCCTCGTCGACGTACCTTTTTTATTTCCACCAGAAAATAAACCAGCAAGGCGAACTCCCAATACATAAGATTGGTATTAGTAAGATCTCATCGACTTCTTCGAGAATTATGAAATTGCGGCCTTCCCCTTTTTGTTCCTATTCAAATTTATAACCTATTGAGTTTTTGAGAGTGTCGTCCTTCTGGCCCAATCGATTTCATCAAAGTGCCGGGATTATGAGTCAAAATTTTCTCATGTTTTACACCTTCATTTTAAATCAAACCTCATTTTTTAAATCTTTTATGATCTGTTTTGCCGTCTGACGCCCGGAGAGCAGGGCCCACTGAATTCCCGGGACACTGCCGTGCTCGCCGCAGACATAGATTCCGGGCTTTCCCGAGGCGGAGGACACTGTCGGATCCGGCATTGGTGGCGACTGCTCCGGCAGGGCATGCACGATGTGATAGGTTTTCAAATGTTGCCATTCATCGACGACTGGGCCGAACCATCCGGTGAGTTCTCTGCGAACGACGGTTTCTGCTGTGGAGTAGTCAGTATCCAGATGCCCGATGACCACCACCGATACAAGGCTAAGATCATCTGGTGCATAGGAAGGGGCGACATTGCTGGGGATCGTCACGCTGTTGACCCACCCGGTCGCATTGCCATTAAGGATCAGATAGGGTTCAGCGATGGGAGGCTCCTTGGCGCAAAAATAAAGGCACAATTCTCCACGGGAAGCGACTGACTCCGGAGTACCCAGCAGGCGGGCTGTCTCCGGTCCCTCGGTGGCTAGAACGACTGCGGGGCTTGTGAGCCTTTCGCCGGATTCCAGAATGACCTCACCCTCCGCAATCGATTGAACCGTGGTGCCGGTTCGGATGCGCTCATCTGGCAAGTTCTCGGTCAATTGCTCGGCAATCGCTCTCATCCCCTGGCTGGGCAGGGCGACATCCCCCTCGGCGAAGACGCGGAAGATATAGCGAAATACTCGACTAGATGCTCCAATTTCAGGATCGAGACAAACACCGGCGAAGAAGGGCTTAAAAAATCTTTGAATTATTTTTTCAGAGAAACCTTTAACCCGCAAAAATTCGGTCGTCGGCATATCCGGCAAATGAAAGATATCGGCAACAGCTGTTTGCCGGACCTCGCGCGCCAATTGAAGGATTCGCAGTCGGTCTGCCATTGTACCAATCGGCGCTTTCAACGTGCTAAACAGGTCGCGCGGACACCGCCTAGGGTCGGCAATGCGAAAAAATCTGTCATCGATTCGAATCATTGCACCCGGAGCAAAAGGCATCAATTCGAGGCGATCGTAGTCAAGTGCCTGCCGGGCCTCAGGATAGGCAGTTTGCAGTACCTGAAATCCGTAGTTCAATAAGAAACCGTCCACATTTTCGGTTTTAAGTCGCCCGCCAATCTGATGGTCCGCCTCCAATATTTGGAATGGAACGTTGTCTTGCGTGAGGCGCCGTGCGCAGGCCAGCCCCGCCAGGCCGGCACCGACGATAATGACATTGTTATCTACAGAGGGTTTCACGTCACTCCCTTGGGCCCAACGGCCGGTCACGCAACTGCAGTATGTCATCAATGGCATGCCGATACAAATTGGGCTGGCGCTCTTTGTCAATGTCTCTCAACCGGAGCATTTTGGTATTCAGAATGAAAAATTCTTTGGTAATATGCTGATTGTCAGAGAAAAAATGCCGCATATCTTCTGCTAATTCGGGATCAATGGACAAGGTTTCGGGTGTCCAATCAAGGGGTTTTTTATCTCTTTGTCTCAAAATATTCAGGTAAATGGCAATAAATTCAAAATACACCCGATTGACATATGCGGCAAGTTCTTCCGGCAAGGCTGAAATATCGCCTAAATGCGTTTTTACGGCAGTCTCACATAACTTTTGCACGGCATTTTTTTGATTTTTAAATGCGATCATGACGGTTGGTCTCCTAATTACGATTTTTGAGGGCATCGCCGATGCGCCGGTAAAGCCCGAGCAGATCTTCACCCGGTAAAAATGCCGTTCCGGACTGCCAATCATCGGCAAGGTCATGGTCTGTCACCTCCAATTGCTCACACAACAACCGGGCTTGATGCCAGGTCGGCAGCCACACCAGTTTCTCAACCATATTTGCAATGCTACCGAAAATCTCGATAAACCTCGGCAGGCTCAAGATAAAATAAATTCCTCTTGGAAATGGAGACTCAACTTTAATGATATCATCCGGATCCCAGACGAAACATCCCACATGAGGTTGCCAGTTCAACCCGAGATTTTTCAAATCCAATGCCAGCCGGCAAACTCTTTCGTCAAACGGTATGGGTGCTAAATCTTTCTCTGGATTGAATCGTATGGGTGTCATAGTTGATCATTTCTTTGCTGATGAGTTCATTAAGTTGATGTCCTTTGACTCTTGCCTCCGTGGTGATTTTGAGCCGTCTATATACTCGACAACAATTTGACGTGCATGTGCTGTACCAGCACGACGAACCAACGGAAACAAACGCCGGCAATCATCCAGTGATAGCCGGCGTGTAATCTGAATACAGGCCAGTTCGTCACGAAGATGCGGCAAAGCGTTCAAATCATCGGCCAGCTCTTCCTTAATAATCAGTTTTGAATAAATCAGTGCTCGAGCAGCCAGAAGCGCTTCGCGTTTTGGTTGTGTAGCATTTGGTTGGAATATATACATTAAAGTAAGTTGATCGCCTGGTCCGTACAGACATCTTTTGCTCTCTGTTGTTTTCAAGGCATCATTCGCCAAAAAAATTAATTGTAAACGATCAGGCGATGTTACTTTCCGACGCAACAGTTGCCACAATGAATAGTGGATCATACCGGCCTCGATGTAAGCAGATGGAAAATCTTTGATGAGCTGCGCCAATTCCTGAGCGCGCAGAGAATCGCGCAAGCGAAAGCGCGCCGCATCCAGGCGCGCGAACTGTTTGACGGCCTCAAGGGTCTTCTCAAACGATCCGATCATGGAAGTTTGATAAAAAGCTAAAAGTGCTCCGGTAGCATTCCGTTCGGCCAGATACACCGGATACTGGATCGATTTTTTGTTCAACTCTTTTGGACGGTGTCCTTCAGCAAAAAACTCGTGAATACCGAGAAGAATCTCTAAATAAGGCTCGACCTGAAATATTTTCTTTCCTTCTGCTTTAAGTTTTCGCAGCAGGTAGCACATTTTCTTGCTAAAGGAGGGAAATTCCACATCAAGCTGCATTAAATAAGCATCCACAGCAAGTGCCCCTGTCAGCATTCGTTCGAAACGGTCATCAGGCGGCTCTTCAAGGAAAACAGCGTCATGCTGTTGCATCCAATCTGCGATAGAGGGTATCATTTCCGACCGGTGCTCTGACAGCCCAAGGGTTATTGCTTGCACCGACTGGTTTTTCTTTTTGGGCATCATGATTTTAAGTTAATGTTAAAACCTTATCAATTTTTCTAAATTCTGGTCGCGTATCAGCTGACTGATTTTATCTTGACCCGATGGTCATGGAGTTGCTACTTTATCCATGCTATAAGAAATTACATGATCGGTCCAATCTGTCAATCGGTCGGTTAAAATACCACCGTATCGCAAAGTAATAAGAAACACACAGCTTTTAAGCCGGTAAATTTGAGTTGCGAAAATTTATGGCAAACCTCGATGCACATAAGGTATTTACGTACATGCTCAAACCAACTCTACTCACGACGGTAATCGTTTCCATATTTTCAATCGGACAGGTTCGGATGGTGCAAGCAACGAGAATTGAGCTATCACAATTTCACTGGAAAAATCGTTTGCTTTTCCTATTTGCCCCGAAACGCAGCCACCCAGTGTTCGATACGTTGCATAAATCGATTGCGGCTCAGCAAGCGGAGGTTGAAGATCGGGACCTCTTAGTTTTTGAAATTCTTGAATCAGAACCGTCTATCATGAATTCGGACCGTCTCGATCCCCAGACGGCTCAATATCTGCGAAAAAAATTGGACGTGCCTCGGGGCGAATTTACTGTCGTCCTAATCGGCAAAGACGGTGGCATCAAGTTGAAACGTCAGGAACAAATCCAATTGGAAGACATTTTTGCCCTGATCGATGCTATGCCTATGCGTCAGGAAGAAATGCGCCAAAAAGCACAATGAGTATACTTTATTACAGTGCATTTATTTCCACTGAGGGTAATTCCAGGTAGAAAAAACCCCGAATCGATCGCATTTTTCCTCGATTCGGGGTGTTCATATTCTGCCTCACGAATTAATTCAACTGTTCAGGATTACATAGATTTTTCTCACTCACCGCACTGCGGCCGCAGTTCTTACAGAAATACCGGGCAGGCTGAATTAGTTTGATAAATTCTTCGGTATGGGATTCGATAAAGCCTTCTTCCTGTAACGCGCACAGTGTTTTATCTTGGACATCACTCATGGATTCATTCCTTTCTCATTACGAATGTTTTTTGTTTATATTACCGGCGTATCGACCAACAACATCTTCTTCAATGCACTCCTCATTAGCGTCTATGTGGTTAGACGAAGCATTTTGAACTGAGCCAATAGGACAGAAAAATTTATCTCCTTTGTCATCCTTGACCAAAACGAATGATTTTTTATCATCTTTGAACATATTCTTTACCACCTTTTAATTTTTATTTTAGTTGGTTAACCATAAAGCTTCAACACCGATGGCACTGACTGGAACTTTGTGGATAACCACGTTAGTTTATTTTTTCCAACCAGATTAACCATTTACTGTTGATCAGATCTTTCTTTTTTTTCAAATCGCTTTCGTATCATCTCGATTCTGCGACGGTTTACCCCAAGATCGGAAAAACCTACCCGAGAAGCCGATTTTACGTGGACGATTTTCTCGTGATCGTCAAAGTAAAATTCAACATCGTCAACAAAGCGGAAAACAGAGGAAATAAACTCGGCCTGAATGAAATTTTTCACAAACGTTACGATTCGAACCCGATCAAATTCGTTGAGGATTCTCAACATCCGGAACTGCGCATCGGTGGTACTACCACTAAAGCGCAGTGGATGAATAAAGTGCCGGTCGGTGTCCACAGAAGAGACGCAATTGGGAGTCATCGGGCACGAATTAATCTTTTTTTCTGGCATTTGATCCACTTGATTTTTTCCTTTCGGCTTTTGTTTATCCTTTTTGCCCCCAGACCGCATATAAAGGATCAGAGTATCTCAAATCAGGAAAGTATTTATCATCATGTGGACGCGGCAGTCCTCTGATCGAATATGTTTGAAGGTTCTTGAATCCACCGGTGCGAATAAAATATTCAAGGACCATGCCCATGCGTTCGAATTCGTGAAGTTCCTTCCAGATCTTGATGGCCTTTGTTGGAAACCATCGGTTGGAAAAAGTAACGATGAAGTAGCCGTCGTTCCGCAAAATCCTGAGGACCTCTGTAAATATGGCCAGCGGCTCTGTGAGGTATTCAACCGAAACCGTACATACTACGGCGTCAAAGCTGTTGGATTCAAACGGCAGAATCGGATTGATGTTGAGGTCCTGAACTATTCGTTCGGTCAAGCGGGAATTTTTCATGAGTTCACTATCGTTGAGTCCCAGGCCGACCAGGCGTCTGAAATTCAAACTGGCAGGCAGATGAGATTGCCAACTGCTCATCAGATCCAGTACATCCATGCCATTCTTCAAAAATCTGGCATAGGTGTTTTTGACCATTTCAATGGCGGTTGTATCAATATGTTGCACAAGTCGTGGAACGCTGTAAAACTCGGAATCGGGCGTCTCATCCTCCCGGCTAAACGCTTCTGTGTAAAAAAAATCCGTTTCCTGGCTCTGCCATCTTCCCTGCATGCCGGGACCGGTGGTCAATTCCTCCATCCAGTCGACGCTGCTGCCCCCCCGCTCGACAACCTTGGTTCCAACTTTTCCGATGACAGCAGACAAAGTAAGACTCTTTCCTGACAATGGGTGATTAAAGTCGACCATCATGTGTCCATTACTCAAGTGAACACATCTGAACGGCTGAACGTTGGCGCGATATACACCTGAAATATTTTCTAGCACACCTTTAGGATAAAATCGCCCGACCCCTGGCTCTGCGATCGTTTCCAACGCAAATCTTCGGTTAAATTGGTTGCTTTTGATTTGGATAAGATTCCGTTTGTCAAAAGCCGGCACAACATCATCAGAATTGAGACGAAGCTCTATCCGTTCACCGGACTGTCTACCGATAAGTTCATCAACTAGAAACTGCGGAAGGTAGTCGCGCCATATGTTTATTTGGCTGGCCTGATAGGCGTCTGTGTGGTTGGCGACATCACTTTTCCACTTCAGATGAAACACCATATCTATCAAACTATTTGAATCTATCGATTTCGACTTCATTTTTTTCCTTCTGATTTAAACGTCCTGGGCTCTACGATTGGCTCGTTCGATTTGTATGATTAATTTTTTTTGCTTAACTATTTGGCGGAAAAACTGCCTAAGTTATACTTTAAAAGTTATTCATTGGCGGGAAAACCGCAATGGGAGAGTAATTGCGGCATATTGGTAGGAACATACTATTAGAAGTGGTCTCAAAACCCCATCTAACGGCCAAATACGGTGTTGCGGGTTTCTTCGAAATGCTCACACACTACCGTGTATGCTGTGCTTTCTCATCAACCCGCGCCTTGTCTTTGGACGCAATCTGAGGCTTTGAAACCACTTCTATATAATTTTTGGATTTTAACTCTATTGTGAAATCGACAAAAGGTAGGAGCGCAGGTTGGTCCGTTTGTTTCGCAGTCCAAACTTAACCCGCAGATTCTTGCGATGAAAATTGACCGTGGTTTCTGAAACATTCAGGATATCGGCAATCTCTTTGCTGGTTTTACCATCTTTAACCAAACTGGCCACATGCATTTCCTGAGGGGTCAGCAGTATTTTAGCATTTGCAAAGCGTTGCAGCAGGGGGGATATCACATCATTGAGGTGTGTCTCAATGATTTCCACCAAGGTCTTATCCTTGGGTCTCAGACGGGAATTTTTTAACTTTTCGACATAGGGCAGAACAAGATCTTTGACGTTGGTTAAAACCTTTTTTTCCAGCTCCACCTTGTCCTCTTCACGTTGCTTTAGCAGAACCTTCAGAGCGATGTTGGCTTCTTCCAGACTTTGCTTTTGCTCGAAAAGATCCTCCTGACTCCTTTTCAAGGCTTCTTCTGTCAGTTTCAGGGCTGTAATTTCCTCGTGGCTGACCACGATTCGAATGGGGCCTGGGCCTGCCATGCGAATGGCCCGCATGTAATACCAGTGCGGGCCGTCCTCTGAATGGCATGGATAGTCATATAAGAATTCTTCCACCTCGTCACGTATGACCGCCCGAATACCCTGGGCGACTTTGCTGGCGTCTGCGGCCTCGGTACCGAGGGTGGCATCACAGATTTCAAGATAATTGAGCCCTATATGCTCGAAGTCCTCAGGCATGCCGCTCGTTAAAGCATAGGTTTGCCATGCTTTCATCTAAGATCGCGATGTGAGCCGATAACGAATTCAGCACGGTTCGGGCCAGCTCATCTGAAAAGCTCAGCGGTTCCACGCTGCCGGTATTGGTTTTGTTATTGTTTTCCATGGAGCACTTTTCAATTCACTACAACAAATTAAACATTCCCAAAAGTAAAACATACTTATCAAAGTTGCAACCGGTTTTGGTCGCTGGGATTGACTATGGTCCGAAGCACGGATTGAGCTATTGCTTTTATATCGAATTCATGCTTAAGTTCATCGAAATTGATTACAGGGACGGTCCCGAAAATGTCAAGATTAATTCGATCGATTCTGTCTTCTCCACCGATGCTGGCGGTCATTCGATGGTTTGATTCAGAAGCAGATATCGAAGCTATTCCAACCGAAAATGCCAAAGAGGTGGACTGGTTGCGCATCGTTCCGCTCATTTTTCTGCACTTGATGTGCCTGGGTGTGTTCTGGGTGGGCTGGAGCTGGGCCGCGGTGATAGTAGCCTTGCTGCTCTACATCGTCCGCATGTTTGCCATAACTGGATTTTACCACCGCTACTTTTCGCATAAAGCGTTCAAAACCAAACGGTTTTGGCAATTTATATTTGGAGCAGTGGGCAATGCTTCGGTTCAAAGAGGTCCTTTGTGGTGGGCAGCCCACCATCGGCATCATCACCGCTATACGGATCAAGAGCAAGACGTTCACTCTCCCACTCGACATGGATTTTGGTGGAGTCATATCGGTTGGTTAACCTCAAAGGCCAATTTCCCCACGAAATATAAGTATGTTGGCGAATGGGCGAAGTATCCGGAACTGCGCTGGCTGAACCGATTTGATACGGTGATTCCGATCCTGTTGGCCCTGATGCTGTATATTTGCGGAGCTCTACTCGAACGGTTTGCACCGCAATTGGAAACGAATGGTATGCAGATGGTTATCTGGGGATTTTTTATTTCCACCACGGTGCTATTGCATGCAACCGTAACCATTAATTCATTTGATCACATGTACGGCAGTCAAAGATACGATACGCGGGATACCAGCCGTAACAATCCAATTCTAGCGTTGATTACGCTGGGTGAAGGCTGGCACAACAATCATCACCACTATGCGGTATCCGCACGTCAGGGCTTTTTTTGGTGGGAAATTGACATTACCTATTATCTGCTAGTTTGTATGTCCTGGCTGGGAATCGTCAGGGATCTGCGTCCCGTTCCCGAGCACATGCTTCGTAAGAACCGTGTCATCCCTGATACAACAACCTAAATGCAATTTGAACTGCATTTGAGGTTCCTCCTGGAGGTCACGAAATGCGAATCGCTATCATCGGTACCGGAATTTCAGGTATGACGTCGGCCTATTTACTCAGTGAAGATCACGAGATCGTCGTCTACGAAGCCAATAACTATGTCGGTGGGCACACCAATACCGTGGACGTGTCCCTCAACGGGCAGCAATATGCGGTGGATACGGGGTTTATCGTTTTCAATGAAAAGACCTATCCGAATTTTGTAACGCTGATGAAGCGCTTGGGTGTGGACTGGCAAAACTCCCGCATGAGCTTCAGTGTGCAATGCGAGAAAACCGGTCTGGAATTCAGCCCCAGCACCCTTAACTCTTTGTTTATTCAACGCCGTAATTTGGTGCGGCCGTCATTCTACCGGATGTTATGGGATGTGGTGCGCTTTAAACGAGATTCCGAAGCATTGTTGGAATCAGATGATTACAAAATGACCCTGGCTGCTTTTCTGACCGGCAAGGAGTACTCCCAGTCATTTGTGCAGCATTTCATTATTCCGATGGGTGAAGCAGTCTGGTCGGCCGATCCGATGAAGTTTAATGAATTTCCAGCCCGTTATTTTGCCCAATTTTTTAAAAATCACGGATTTCTTAACGTCAAAGATCAACCTCAATGGCTCACCGTCAAAGGCAGGTCAAGACAATATATTGAGCCGATAACCAAACCTTATGCCGATCAAATACGGTCAAATTGCCCGGTTGCGTCTGTCCGTCGGCATGCAGATTTTGTTGAGGTGCACCCGCAAAACCAACCGGCAGAAAAATTTGACCAGGTCGTGATTGCGACGCACAGTGATCAGGCGCTATCCATGCTGGACGACCCGACGAATGCCGAACAGACTATTCTGGGCGCAATTCCTTATCAGGAAAATGAGGCAGTTCTGCATTGCGATGAATCTTTGCTTCCCAGTAAAAAGGCAGCCTGGGCCAGCTGGAATTATCATATACCTAAAGAAGATACCGGACGTGCTGCCGTCACCTATGACATGAACATCTTACAAAGCATCGCCGCGCCCGAAGAATTTTGCGTTTCGCTTAATCTGGCGAAAGCGATTGATCCGGTCAAAATTCACCGGAAGTTTGTCTATCACCATCCGGTGTACAACCCCGAAAGCCTGACCGCCAGACAAAACCACGATCAAATTAACGGGATTAATCGCACTTATTTCGCCGGTGCCTACTGGGGTTATGGTTTCCATGAGGACGGCGTCAGGAGTGCTTTGGAGGTTTGCCGGTACTTTGGCAAGACTCTTTAGAAATTCCTTCTAATGCCACCAGCACGTGCTGACGCTTGGAATTTTGTGTTTAAGATGGGTTATCCGTTCACAGGTACAATGGTTCAGAGTTCAGCCCAGCTGCGGGCCCGAAAAGCGCCGGATTGATCGTTAATTAAACGCTTAAAAAAAGAATATAGAATATCGAATCATGAATGTCGAATATAGAAGGTAGGAATTCTGTCTGGATTAAAAGATAAACCGATTGCAGTGATTCAATTCCTTCGAGATTTGACTCGTCTGAGCTCGTCGCAGGCTGCGCTTTGATGTTCGTTCAACCGAGGCCTGGTCATCAAACCTTGATTTGACTTTTGAAGCTCTAACAGTGAAACGAACTATGCACAGTTGCATATATGAAGGAACCATTCGGCACCGGCGTTTCAGGCCGCGACCGAACGTGTTTCAATATCGACTCTTTTTCATGTTTTTGGATTTAGCCGAATTGCCGACCCTGTTCGATATTTATCCATTGTGGTCATACGAACGATTCAATATTGCCTGCTTTCGCCGTCGAGATCACTTCGGTGACCCGGCCATTCCGATGGATCAAGCGGTTCAGGACCTTGTTGAAGAGCGTTTGGGGCACCGACCGGACGGTCCGATTCGTCTGCTGACCCATCTGCGATATTTTGGACATTGTTTTAACCCGGCCAGTTTCTACTATTGCTACGATTCTGCAGACACGCAGGTGGACACTATTGTCGTAGAAATTCACAACACCCCCTGGGGGGAGCGTTATTGCTATGTTTTAGGTGCCGAAAAAAACGAGCACGCGATGAAAAACTGGCGGCGTCATCAATTTGCCAAAGCATTTCATGTGTCGCCTTTTATCGACATCGATATTCATTATGACTGGCGCTTCCGGTTGCCCGATAATTCTATTCGAGTGCACATGATTGATTACGAAAAAGGAGAAAAGCTGTTTGATGCCAGCTTAGCGCTCCAGCGATGCCACATAGACCGTCAGGCTCTGACGCGGGTTTTGCTGAGATATCCATTGATGACCGGCAAGGTAATTACCATGATTTACTGGCAGGCATTGCGTCTGATTTTAAAAAGAACCCCTTTTTTTACTCATCCAAAAAAAAGAGAATCCATGACCGAAAAGGTTACCAAATGACCGAACTCATCATTCCTGCTGAAGCTCCCGATTTGACTCAACTAAAAGAGCAACGCATGGATCGTATCGCACGTCGGATGATTTTAGCGCTGCTTAAACGACTAGCACACGGACGGATCACGCTCGTCGAAAAAGGCCATCGCCATCATTTCGGCGGCAGGTCAGATCGATTTTCTTTGCAGGCCGTCATTACCGTTCATCATCCGCATCTTTATACACGTATTTTTTTTGGCGGGAGCATCGGCGCTGCAGAGGCATACATGGAGGGGCTTTGGTCGGCAGATGATTTGACGATGGTTATGCGCATTTTAGCTTTAAACCAAAAAGCCTTTGCCGACATGGAAAAAGGCCTGGCGCGCCTGACGGCCCCGTTTCACAAATTCTATCATTACGTCAGAAAAAACACGAAGGCGGGTAGCCGCAAAAACATTCTGGCCCACTATGATCTGGGGAACGATTTTTATGCGCTGTTTCTGGATGAAACCATGACCTATTCCTGCGGAATATTCGAACAGGTAAACAGCACTCTCAAGGAAGCATCTGAGGCTAAGTACGATCGGATTTGTCGCAAGTTGCAGCTTTCTGACGCTGATCAGGTCGTGGAAATCGGAACCGGCTGGGGTGGCTTTGCTGAACATGCGGCCCGGAACTATGGCGTTCACGTGACCACCACAACCATCTCGGACGAACAGCATCAATTCGCCCAAAACCGTATCAAAGCAGCGGGGTTGGATAACAAAATTACCCTCTTAAAAAAGGACTACCGCGATCTTAGTGGAAAATTTGACAAACTGGTTTCAATCGAAATGATCGAGGCTGTCGGTCATCAGTATTTGAACAATTTTTTTGGAGTGTGCAGTCGGCTGCTCAAAGATGACGGCATGATGGCGCTGCAAGCAATAACCATTAGCGATCAGATATTCGATCGCCACAAGCGATCGGTAGATTT
>WOR8_10005538_pt1 | contig 18484 bp, 10 predicted proteins | sample DeeMarSeWOR38_10_FD_19890 | JGI IMG/M metagenome (IMG submission 19890)
GGCGCATGACGAAAGCGATGCTGGCTCTTCTCGCTGCCGTGACTCTCGCCCTGCTGGCACTGCTTGCCTGGCGATGGACCGACACTCTCGCGGAGCAGGACGCATGGCGGCGTTTGATCTCGCTCCAGCCAGCGGCGCCTGCGGCCTTCGATGATTCCATGATCGCCACGCTGCCTGATCCTGCACAGCGATTCTTTCGCTTTGCAATCGCGCCCGGCACGCCGCTGCACACCGTCGCGGAGATCTCCATGGAAGGCGAGTTCAGTCTCGGCAACAAAGCCGAGCCGAATTACATGCCGATGCGCGCAGAGCAGCTACTCGCGGCGCCGTATGGTTTCGTCTGGAGAGTTCGGGCGGGTGACAGGGTCTGGTTCGCCGGTTCTGACGGAGCGGCGGACGGTTCAAGCTGGAGTCGCTTCTGGCTGCTGAATATCGTGCCCGTCGCGAGGGCCGGCAACAATGCAGATCATATGCGTGCCGCATTCGGCCGTTATGCGGCCGAAGCCGTCTTCTGGACGCCGGCCGCGTTGCTGCCCGGTGAGCACGTGCGCTGGGAAGCAATCGATGAGTCGTCAGCCCGCGTCAACCTGACTTACGGGGAACTTGAGCAGGCCGTCGATCTGACGGTCGATGCCGCGGGCCGGCCGGTCAAGGTCGTCTTTCAGCGCTGGTCGAATGCCAACCCGGCGAAGACCTTCCAGTTGCAGCCCTTCGGCGGATACCTGTCGGACTTCAGGGACTTCAATGGTTTTCGCCTGCCGACACGCGTCGAGGCGGGCAATCACTTCGAGACGGACGATTACTTCGCCTTCTTCAAGGCGACCGTGACCGACGTTCGGTTTCCTTTATTAGTCGGAGATGAAGATGACACGTCCGCCGACTAGCCCGGCCAGGTCAACCGTGCCTATTGGCGCACTGCTTCCCTACGTGTTCATAACATTCGGCATCGTAATACCCGCGCAGTCCGAAACGCGTGCTTGCGGATGTTGGATCACTTCAGACGCTGCGCTACACATCATCGAAGAACTTAACGATTGAATCGGCAGTGTGCCAATACCGGGCCGAGACGATCAACCGCCCTCCGATGACGATCGACCGAACCGTGTACGTTGTGCACGGAGCCTCCTCCCGGAATATGGCTGAAAAGGACCTGGATGGGGATCGGGTGAATCACCGGCACATGGATGTTTCAGGACGGTGCGAGCCAATCGAACTGCCGAAAAGGTCCCTCTACATATAAATACCTACATCGTATCGGGCTTATTCTTACCCGCATTTCGGTAGAATTTGAGCGTGGACAGAATCGACCTCCTGGAATCGGGGTTCCTGTATCTCGAAACGCCCGAAACGCCGATGCACGTGGCCGGCCTGAGCTTGTTCAAATTCCCCGCTCGCGTGAACCGGCGAACGTTCATGGCCCGACTGGGTGACGGCTATCGTTCGAACACCGAGCTTCGCAAACCCTTTGCTCACCGTGTAAGCCAGGGCATGCTGGGGCGCTTCGGTCCACTCTATTGGGAGAGAGACCCGGACATCGACCTCGACTATCACGTTCGGCATTCAGCATTGCCGAAGCCGGGCAGCTATCGCGAGCTGTTCGCGCTGGTGTCGCAGCTTCACTCCACGTTGCTCGATCGCAGCCGCCCGCTCTGGGAAGCACACCTGATCGAAGGTCTCGAGGATCGTCAGTTCGCCATTTACACGAAGCTGCATCATGCGACCGTCGATGGTGTCGGAGGCATTCGGCTTACCGAGGGAAGTTGCTCGCCGGATCCCGACGCCGTTGCCGAGCTTTCGCCGTTTTCGATCGAAGCTCATGAGAGATTCAAGGCAGAGCATGGATACGCCCGAGTCGCCGATCTGGACCCGAGCGAGTCCGAGCTCCAGGCGATACTGGAGTTTTTCAGGACACAGTTCGAAACATCCGCGCACTTCCTGGGGTTGATAAAAAACTATGCCGCGACGTGGCTGGGCCTGGGCGGCGGCCTGGCTGTGCCCTGGCGACATGTGCCGCACACCATGATCAACACCAAGGTGTCGAGCGCACGGCGATTCGTCGCCCAGTCATGGAGCATCGATCGCGTGCGCACCGTCAGCAAGGCGGCGAATGCAACGATCAACGACGTCGTCCTGGCTATGTGTTCGGGAGCGTTGCGCCGTTACCTCGAGGAACAGGACGAACTCCCCGAGCATTCATTACGCGCACTGGTGCCGGTATCGGTCCGGGCAGAAGACGACTTCGATTCACCTGTCGCAATCAGCTATATCGTCGCCGACCTGGCTACCCGCCACGAAGACCCGATCGACCGGCTCGAGACGATCGTCAGATCGACTCGTGCCGGCAAGGATATGCTTGGCGAACTCACGCCTCGGGAAGCCAGCCTGTACGCAGCCCTGGTACAGACACCCATGTTCGTTGCCAGCCTGGTGGGTGTCGCGGACCGGTTCCCGCCGGTCAGCACGGTTATCTCGAATATCCCGGGCCCACGCGAGCGGCTGTACCTGAATGGAGCATCCTTGCTCGGTGCTTATCCGCTTTCTGCCATCTTCCACGGTTTCGCGCTGAACATCACCTTTGTCAGTTACCACGACAACCTCGACTTCGGCATCGTCGCGTGTCGGCGCACGGTGCCCCGCGTCCAGCGTCTCATCGACCACATGGAGCAGTCCCTGGCTGAACTCGAGGCGGCAGTGTAGGCCGGGACAGCGCTCACCGGAGAAACTCATGGCCAAATCCGATCGAATTCCCCGCGTCCGGGACAACGACTACTCGCGAGAGATGGCCTCGCAACGTGCTGCGTTCGTGGCAGCGATGACGGGAACCGCACTGGATACGGTATCGAGCTACACGATTGACCCGGCGGTAACGCACGGCAATATCGAGAACTTCACCGGCACCGCGCAAGTGCCACTCGGAATTGCCGGGCCGCTGAAAGTGGTGGGCGAACACGCACAGGGTGATTTCTATGTGCCGTTGGCAACCACCGAGGGAACCCTGGTTGCGAGCTACAGCCGCGGCATGCGTGTCATCAGCGAATGCGGGGGTGTCAAAACGACGGTCGTCAAGCACTCGATGCAACGGGCGCCCGTGTTTCTCTTCAATGACGCGGTGGAGGCTCGTGAATTCGGCAGGTGGCTGGACGAACACCTCGACTCGATACGGGGTGTCGTGAAGACTTCCTCGAAGATCGCCAGGCTGACCGAGATCGAGCAGTACATCGTCGCCAACATGATGTACACGCGATTCTGCTATACCACCGGTGACGCGGCGGGCCAGAACATGACCGGCAAAGCCACACTGTTCGCATGCGAGTGGATACGCGCAAACCACCCGCTGAAGCCACGTTATCTCCTGTCGGGCAACATCGATACCGACAAGAAGCACTCGATGATGAACATGATCCGGACCCGCGGCAAACGTGTCGTCGCGGAGTTCATTCTGAAACGCGACGTGGCGAAAGAGCTTCTTCGTGTCGATACGGAATGGCTGTACCGTTTTCGGCAGATAGCGAGTGTAGGCACGATGCAGGCCGGCGGCGCATACAGCGGCCCCCATTCCGCGAACGGCATTACGGCGATGTTCATTGCCACCGGGCAGGATGTCGCCAACGTAGCGGAGTCCCATGCCGGCCTCAACTACGCAGAGTTGCTCGACAACGGCGACTTCTACTGGGCGGTAACCTTGCCGTCGGTGATCTGTGCCACGCACGGTGGAGGCACCGGACTGCCGACACAGCGCGAATGCCTGGAGATGATGGATTGCTATGGCTCCGGCAAAGCCGACAAGCTGGCCGAGATCATCGCCGGCGTCGTACTGGCCGGAGACGTCTCGCTGTCATGCGCAATCCTTGCCCACGAATGGGTCAGCAGCCATGAGCGGATGGGGCGTAACCGCTAGCATGAAGATTCGTCAGGATCATGAGTATGCACACGGCACGGATACCGTGTTTGCCCTGTTTACCGACCGCAAGGAGATCAAGGCAAAACAAAAGGCGCTCGGCGCGCGCAATATTCGTGTCGAGGAGTGCGACACGGATGCCAACGGTGCGGTCGTCCGGTTCGTGCGCGAGCTGCCGGCCGAAGTGCCCGGCATTCTCAGTAAGTTCCTGCAGCCCTGGAATACGGTGGAGCAATCCGAACAATGGAGCCGCCTGGACGGTGGCGAGTACGAAGCGGATCTCGCCATCGATATCGCCAACGTTCCGGTCACCATTTCAGGAACGCTCGAACTCGAGCCTGTCGAGGGTGGCTGTATCAATCACGTTCGCGTGACGATCGACTGTGGCATCCCATTCGTGGGTAAGACCCTGGCCGAGTTCGTTGCGAAAGATTGCGAGCGCATCATCGCCGACGAATACGAGTACATCTGCGATCGACTCGAGCAGACCTGAGGCGCGTATTACCGAGCCTCACCCAGGCCGAGCGAGTCCGCGATCTTCTCTGCAATCATGATCGTGGGCGCATTGGTATTGCCCGAGACCAGGGTCGGCATTATGGAGGCATCGACCACCCGCAGCGCCTCTACGCCGCGAACCCGGGCGGAAGGGTCGACGACGGCCGTCGAATCCGATCCCATACGGCAGGTCCCGACAGGGTGATAGATGGTGTCGCCGCGATTCCTCATGTCTTCGATCAGTTCGTCGTCATCCGCATCGCTGCCCGCGTACATGGCGCGACCGGCGACCCGTTCGAATGCGGGCGCATCCAGGATGCGGTGAACCAGTCTCGCGCCCTTCAACGTGCGATCCAGATCGTCGCCGGCGCTCAGGAAGCGGGGGTCGATGCCCGGGGCGGAGCGCGGGTTGGCATCAAGCAGCGTCACGCGACCGCGGCTCTCGGGGCGCAGCACGCACACATGGCACGATATGCCGGCCACGAAGTGCATCTTCCGGCCATGGTCGTCGACGATGCCCGGGACGAAATGCAGCTGGATATCGGGGACCGGTTCTTCGCTCGACGTGCGCAGGAACCCTCCGGCTTCGGCCAGGTTTGACGTAAACCGGCCCTCGCCCTTGCGGTACCGGAAGAAATCGGGAATCGCAGTTAGCGTCCGCGTCAACGTGTAGCCCATCGCCTGTGATGAAGACACCCGCCGAATCACCGTGTAGTCGAAGTGGTCCTGCAGGTTCTCGCCGACCTCTGGCGAATCATGCACAACCTCGATGCCTCGTTCTTTCAGGTGATCCGCCGGACCGATGCCGGAGAGCATCAGGAGTTGCGGTGACTGCAGTGCGCCCGCCGACAGCAGCACTTCCCGATCGGCCCTTAGCGTCACCTGGCGGTCGCCGTCGTGGTACTGCACACCGACGGCGCGTTTCCCGTCGACTACTATCCTTTCAACGTGCGCCCCGGTGACCACGGCCAGGTTGCTTCGACCCAGGATGGGTGCCAGGTAAGCGGCTGCGGCGCTGCACCGGCGGCCATCTCGCTGTGTCACCTGGTAGAAACCCACGCCCTCCTGCGATTCCCCGTTGAAATCGTCATTGGCGGGCAAACCGAGCTGCTGTGCCGCGTCGATGAACATCTGGCTCAACGGGTTCTTGTAGCGCAGATCACTCACGCGCAGCGGACCGCCCGTGCCATGAAACTCGTTCTCGCCACGCTCCTGGTGTTGCGACCGTTTGAAGTATGGCAATACGGCGCGATACGACCATCCGGTGGCGCCCGCCTCTGCCCACCGATCGTAGTCTGCGGGCGTCCCCCGGGCGTAGACCATGGCGTTCACTGAACTTGAACCACCGAGAACCCGGCCTCGTGGCTGGTAGCCGCGGCGGCCATTCAACTGCCGTTGCGGAACAGTCTCGAAGCACCAGTTGATCTTCCTGTTTTCGGCCAGGAGAGAAAAGCCGAACGGTGCGTGAATCAGCGGGTTGCTATCGACCGGGCCTGCCTCGACCAGGCAGACACTGACTGACTGGTCCGCGCTCAGTCGATTGGCCAATACGCAGCCGGCTGAGCCTGCGCCGACAATTATGTAGTCAAATCGGTCCATAGCCGCCGCCAGGATAAGTCCGGACGCGAACCGTTACCATGCGGCCTCGCCCCCTGCATGCAGTTTTCATGATTGTCTCTCTCGTGTGGCGCGTCGTTCAGGGATTGCTGTACGAGTATCCCCCTGCCACCGTCGGGATCAATTCGAAGTTACCGAAGGCGTCCGTAGGGCGAGCACCGAAGGTGCGAGTCGATCGAACCACCGACACGCGGATCTTCAGTTTCAACCAGCTGTCGGAGCACTAGTTGCACAACTTGCATCTTTTTCATGACGATGCACGGCTGACTCACACACCCCCCCAAGACTCGCTTCATCTGCAGACTATTCGAAAGCGAAGTCTCGATGGGCACGAACATCAGATTTCGATCGCCTCCAGGAATGCGTAAATTCGCTCTGATCGTTCACGTTCCCGGCGAGCTTCCTCAGTACGACCCGAAAGATCGAGCATGTCAGCGTAGCGTTCAAGCGTGTTGGCTACCGCCATTCGGTATTCAGTGGTGCCCTCGCTATCGTATATGTCCAGAGCGCGCCGGAAATATTCGTCTGCCTCGACGTATCGCCCTGACGCTGCTTCGAGCTCGCCCATTCCGGCAAGCGCCGGAGCAGCGAACGGGTGATTGGCGCCCAGGGTCCGCTCGAGCACGACGAGCGCGTTCGAAAGATGGTCACCAGCCGCGTCATAGTCGTTCTCGGCAAGACACAATTCGCCAATTGAAATTTGTGTTCTCAGGACATCCGCGTGGTCCGGCTCCAGGCGTGTCTCGACCATAGCCAACGAACGTTGCAGGTGCCGGCGGGCATCTGCATATCGCCCTTCCATCATTGCAACCTTCCCGAGACCGGCCAGGGGTGCGCGAAGGTCGATGTGATCCGGCCCGAAGGCATCCTGGAAAATCTTTAACGACTGTTCGAATGCGTTGCGAGCTTGTGTGTACGCTCCGACTTCCAGCAACGTGAAGCCGTAGCCACCGAGCGTCATGGCGAGATAGTGACTATCGGGGCCGAGCGCGGCTTTCTGCAAAGCTATCGTGCGGCGATAGTATTTGGCCGAGTCCTCGTAGAGCCCCATGTTCCTGCTCGTCACGGCAAGGCCGAACAGTGCATAACCCAAATCCGGGTGCTCGGGTCCCAGGCTCGCTTCCCTGATAACCAGTTCGCGCTCGTAGATCTCGAGCGCTGCGGGGTATTCGCCGAGCTGCCAGGAAATGAGCCCGAGGTTGTGCAGCGCGCCGACAACGCGAATGTCGTCCGGGCCGAACGCCGCCTCGCCAATCGAGAGCGAACGCTGCATTAACTCACGTGCCGTCGCAAAGTCCCCGGTCAGCCAGTGGTAGCTGCCAAGCAGGCCGACAACCGGACCGGTCTCCGGCGCTTCCGGTCCGAGCTCGCGCTCGTGAATGGTCAGCGCGCGCGCAACGGCGTTTTCCATTGCCGGGTAGTCGTTCAGGCGCATGTTCACGAAGCCCAGGCGGTACAGGGTCCTGCCCGTCTGCAAAGCCTCAGGCCCGAGAGACACTTCCCGGTTGACGAGCGCCTCCTGCAGCAGTCCCCTGGCTGACTGGTACTCGCCACGATCGGCCTCCGCGTCGCCGAGGTAGTGAAGGGCTTCGCCAATGTCCGGATGGCCGGCAGGCAGATGCGCGCGCCGAATTGCCAGCGCCTCGCCCATTAATTCCGCGGCTCTCCCGTACTCGGCAAGACCGCGGTAGGCGCGACCCATGCTTATCATGAGACTGGCGGCAACGAGCGGCTCCGAAGCCTTTAGCTTTCCGACGCCCTCCGTGCCGCGCGCCATCACGTCCCTGGCCAGGACGTCGCCGCCACCGCTCTTGGGGTTCGCGTCCTCGAACAGGCCAACCATGAATTCGGACACCTGTTCCGCGGTCTTGCGTTGCTGTGCCTGGAGATCACGCTCGGCGGAGACGCGGTTAAAATGATAGGCGAGGAAGCCGACGAACAGCAGAGCAACGATCACTCCCGCCGCAATTGATTTGGCCCGGCGAACAAGGAACTTTCGGGTGCGGTACCGCAGACTCGCAGGCCGCGCCGCAATCGGGCGATCTTCGAGGTGACGCTTCAGGTCTTCGGCAAGCTCTGCGACGCCCTGGTAACGTCGCTCGGGTTCCTTGCGCATGGCCTTGAGAACGATCGTATCGAGATCGCCTTTTAGCTGCCGCGATAGCCAGACAGGAGAGCCGTCCGGACCCGTTGCTCTTTGTTTGCCCGCAGCGTCTACCGGTGCCCTGATCGCCACACTGGGTGGAATCGGTTCCGTTTCACATATGGCGCGCTCGATCTCGTACCTTGTAGCAGTCCGTCCTGCGTACGGCGAACGGCCCGTCAGCAACTGGTGCAACAATACACCCAGGCTGTAGACGTCACTTGTAGTCGTGACGGGTTCGCCACGCAATTGTTCCGGGCTCGCATGCATTGGCGTTAGCAGACGAACCTCTGCCACGGTCTCGAGTACTGGAGCGCCTGAACCTGTCGCATCCAGTAGCTTGGCGATGCCGAAATCAAGCAGTTTGGGCGTTCCGTCCGCGGTAACGAAGATGTTGTCGGGCTTCAGGTCGCGGTGAACGATGAGGTTTCTGTGCGCGTGCTGCACAACGTCACATACCTGGCAAACAAGTTCGATCCGCTCATTGATCGACAAGCCGTGCTTGTCGCAGTAGATATCGATCGGCTCGCCGTCGACGTACTCCATGACGAGGTACGGCACGCCATCGTCGGTCGTGCCACCATCCAGCAGTTGCGCGATACAGGGATGTGACAGATTCGCGAGGATTTGCCGCTCGACCTGGAATCGGCTGCGCCCATCCGCCGAGATGAGCGCGCTCGACAGCAGTTTAACGGCAACCTGACGCTCGAACGCCTCGTCGGACCGCCGGGCCAGGAAGACCGAACCCATGCCGCCGGTCGCAAGACGTCGTTCTATTCGGTAGTTGCCGAGCTTGCGTCCGCGCCAATGTTCCCCAGCCTCTGCCGCCGCGGCCCGGGCGGCATTGCTCACAGCGTCGCGAAGCTCGTCACTCCGCTGGTCGTCCGCGCGCAGCATCGCCTCGATGTCATTGCGCAATTCTTCGTCGCTGCCGCACGCTTCGTCCAGTCGCCGCCGGCGCGCGTCGTCACCGAGCTCCACGCACTCTAGGAACAGGGACTCTATGCGTTGCCAGCGCTCAGTGTCCATGCTCAATCCGCAGTTCTCACGAAACTCGTTGCCGCAACCAGGCCTTGGCCGTTCGAAGGTCCTGGTGCACCGTCGACTCGGCGATGTCCATGACCTCCGCTAGCTCCACGTAAGTTAGCCCCCCAAAATAGTGTAGTTCCACGATAGTGGCCTTGCGACTATCGAACGCATCCAGTTCACGCAGCGCCTCGTCGAGCGCGAGGACCTCAACCTCATCGACCTTGTTAGCGGCAGCGTGCTTGTCCTCGTGAAGCGTTACATGCAACGCATCGCCACCGCGTTTCACCGCTTTCCTGGATTTGGCGTGATTCACCAGGACGCGGCGCATCATGCGGGCAGACAGGGCAAAGAAGTGATTTCGGTCCTGCCAGTTAATCTCCGCGCCGATCAATTGCTGCATGGCCTCGTTGACCAACGCAGTCGGCTGCAAGGTATGTCCCGCGGACTCGCCCCGAAATAGCCGCGCTGCCAGGGCATGCAACTGATCGTAGACGAGCGGTGTCAGCTCCTCCAGCGCGTCGTCGTCGCCCTCGCGCCAGTTCATTAACAGCTGTGTGATGTCCTTATCGACCATAAGCTGATTCTAGTTACCGATTCTTCTGCGAGCTTATATTATCCGATTGCTCAAATATACAACGCAGGTCCGGGTTTCGACCGCCATACTCTTCCCTGAGGGCAGCGTAAGTGCCTGTAATGGTATCGATTCCTGCATTTTTTCAGGGTAGTCCGCTCGATTTGCACTCCCTGGAGGCCGCACACGAGGTGCTCGCTGCCGTACGTGGAACCGATCACCCGACGACGGTTCGTGCAAGGCAGTCCCTTTCGGAAGTCAGGAGTCCCGTGGGATGACCGGGCGGAGTCTCATTATTTTGCCCTGCCTCTCGGGGTGCTCCAGAACTTTTGCTGCTTACCCCTATAGAGCTGCAAACTGGATCTCGGAGTCCTGCCATGGACAATTCACTTGCCCGTCGGGCCGCGTTGTCGACAACCTCTTTAGTAGTCGCGCTGACGCTCGCCGCGCCCCCCTCGTTGGGGGAAACGCTGCAATACGATACGCTGCCGCGGGACGTAAAACTGCTGGTTGATGCGGGCCTCGATCTCGAGGCCGCAGAGGCCGCGGCGGCGGATGGCGACGGCGCACTGCTGGCGAAGATGATCGGGATGGTCACATTACACGATATCGCGATCATCGCCGGTGCGCTTCCCTTCCCGACGGTTTCTTACGCGGCGGAAGTCACCGAGTACAGTGTGAATCTCGGCCTCAAGGCCCTCCCACCCCGGCTCTTTGCACCGGAATCCCGAACCGTCAATTTGGCGGACGGGGACGGCGCCGGATACCGGGTCGCCGATGATGGCTGCGGCATCGAATTCGAGCTGCTGGCACCCCAGGCCGGCTATTCGAACCTGTTCGGCATCGCCAATATAGGTGACCCGTACCTTGACCTGAGGCCGGTAGCAAACAAACAGCGACCCGACTTCTATCGATTTCGAAACTATCAAAATACCGACGATCCGGGCACGCGCTGGGGATTTCTCAGGGCACCGAGGGTCTATCACGCGAATACCGGTGTCGGTGTCGAGGTGGCCTCGTCCAGCAAAGTTCGACGATACAATCCCGCTACCGGCGCCCTGGGCATTCCCTTCCTGCCCATTGACTCACTCGCGGAAAGCCCGCAACAAGTCTACCTGCCCATCGGCAACCATAACTTCGAGTGGATTGCGACAACCGAAATCGAGGTACTAGGTGACATCGCAGTGCCGGGCGTGATGCTCGCCTTTAATACGCTGTCCGAGCTCAAGAATCTCTATGGCGGCGCCAAAGCCTCGAAGCTGGCGAAGCAACAGGGATTCGGCGCAGGAATAGCCGACGAGGCACTCGATCCGGCGGGGGCGAAGCGGCTGAGCGATGGCATCCTCAAGTTCGAAGATGTCTGGACCAAGGCCTTCGAGGCCCGCAAAGCCAGCAAGCCAACCGCTGCGCAAAAGATCATTCGCAAAATCAGGGAAAACCTGCGCGAGATAATCAAGGATCTTGTAAAGGGCGCTCTGAAGGATATTCTCGTTGATCTCGGCAAGGCCGGTATCAACTCGCTCGACGGTGACACCAAGTACGCCATTCAGAGCCTCTTCGGCAATGGCGTAGCCGACCTACTCGAGGTCGTCCGGGAGGTCTACCTGGACCGGTATCCTCCGGTCACTACCAAGGACACCGCGAGCATCTCGATCGCGATCAGCTTCATCCTGGATACGCTGGACGAGAATACGATAGCGATTATTCGCCGCACGCTGACCACGCGCGGATCCGGTGCGCTCAAGGAACTGTTGACAATAGAAACCGCAGAGAGCTCACGACTGCAGTCGGTTTCGGTCCTGGATTCCGTGCCGCCAACGATCAACCTCGATCCGGCACCCGTGATCATAAATGCAAAAGACTTTGGCGGCACCTACATAACGACGTCCTACGCGAGACTGCTCGAGCTGGCTGAAGCGGGCAGCTCCGATAATTGCGGACGAACTCCCGACCTGACTCTCAGCAGCCCGAATTTCCTGCCGCTGGGCACGCACCAGGTCACATGGACCGCAAGAGACATGGGACCGAACCCGGCCAACGATGGCCAGGACTATGCGCCGGAAGCAGTCCAGAACATCCTCGTTCGGGACATTGACCCGCCGCTGCTGCTCGCGCCCCCAAGCAAGGTAATCCTGGATATGGCCGATGTCCCGCTTGCGGAGGCTGGCATCGGTAATGCCGCCGCCATCGATCTCGTCGATGTGGAGCCAATGGTCACCCATGACGCGCCAGCCACATTTCCAGTGAACACGCGAACCAGTATCGAATGGAAGGCCGAAGACGGCTCAGGCAACGTCGCAAGGTCTTTCCAGCTGATCAGCGTCAAGAGCTCGAATACGGCGCCAACCGCGAATGACACCGTAGCGTCGACGTTGACGTCCGATCCCGTGGATATCCGGCTTACCGCCAACGATGATGACGAACTGGACGGCCGATCCGATCCGTTGTGGTTCAAGATCGAGTCGCAGCCCCGGGACGGCGAGTTCGTTGCCCCGCTCTACCCGTTCTTCATCGATGACTACCGCACCCGACCTGGCGATGCACTTGGCCAGGACTATGACCCGACGCAAAACGTGGTTGCTTACATCCGGAGCAAATACTGCCCTACCGAGCTCTCGGATGAAGAACGCATAACCCCCAAGGGTTTCGTCCACGAAGCAACCTACGTGCATGTAACGGATGACGGCATTCGGTACGTCCTTGATAATTTTTTCGAGTGCGATACGTCCAGCGATGAGTTGAACGTGTTTCGTCGCTTCTCGGAATGGGGACCGAGGGGAGAATTCCGCGGGCAAGTACAAATTGGCAGCAGTGAATCGGAAGCACCAGCGGACGATGCTTTTCGCATCGACCGTGACGGTTTTCTCTATTACAACACACTGATAAGCGGCTCTACCGAATCGGCCAAGTTGAGGCTGAATCAATGCCCGCTCGACCTTCCGTATCCGACCGACAGCGTCCCTCCATCGCCTGGCGAAGCTCCACGGCAAGACCTCAGCGTCGCCGAGCACTGTAACAAGCAGCCGTTCATCGGCTACACATTCAGGGGCGGGATGACGCCGAATGATGAACTGAATCCGACAAGCCTCGCGTATTCACGCATCGATAGCACCAACAATATTGTCTACGTCGTCGACGGCTTTAGCCTGCTGGCGTTCGACATATCCGGTTCGGGCAGCCCAGTTTATATCGGCGAACTTGGGCCGAAAAATGATCAGGGCGCAGTGCTGGAGAGTTGGTACGGCAGCATTTCGAGTCTCGAAGTCGATTCGACGGGAAATCTGTATGCCAACGACGTGACGCATCATCGCGTGCACAAAATCGGCTCGATTACACGCGACGACCAGGGCGAGTGGAGCCTCGGCGAATATGTTGGTTGGGCCGGCAAGTGCACGGGCAGCGGCAACAACGCGTGCTCCGTGGACCCTGCCCAACCGCAGCTCGGCTACAGTCGTGGCTACAGCTGCACGTTCGAAGCGGACAGTTGCACGGTAGCGGCAAATGAACGGGCGGGGTCGGAGCAGGGTCAGTTCAATTCGCCGCGATACATCGCCATAGACCTGAACGACGTACTGTATGTTGCCGACTACGAGAACGAGCGCATCCAGCGATTTTCTCCCGATGGAACGTTTGCCGGAGAGGCCGCTTCCGAGCCCAAAGCCGGCCGTGCGACATTTATCCTTGGCGATATGGGCAAACCGGCGTCTGTGGCCGTCAATTCCAGCCAGTTCTTCGTCGTCGAACGGGGCACACAACTTGTGCACATATTCGGCACGCAGCCCTTCTTCGACGTCACGGACAGCGAGGCCTGGGTCACCTACGTCTCGGACCAGGATTTCCCCAACCCGAACAATTCCGGACAGGACAGCTTCCGCTTCAGCGTGTCGGACGGATTGGAAGAAAGTGCCCCCGCAACCGTCACGGTTACCGTCAGCCGCAATTTCCGCCCGCCGGAAGCCCGGGATGAAACGATCACCGTCGAGGAAGACAGCTCGGTCGAGTTCACCCTGACGGCACACGATCCCGACGGCATCATTGGCAAGGACTTCCTCGGCCTGGACACGCTGACCTATTCGTTGACCAGTTGGCCCGAACATGGAGCCTTGAGCGGCTATGGCGACAGCTGGTCATACGAGCCGCATGCGGACTTCTACGGTGAAGACTCGCTGCGTTTCAAGGTAAACGACGGTTTGTTCGACTCCAACGAGGCAACAGTGACGTTCGACGTATCCCCTGTGAACGATCCGCCTGTACTCACAGTCGAGGCGCCGGAGCGGGTCGCGCTCGGTTTCCCGACGCAACTGGAGACGGTCTTCACGGATGATCGTATTGAAGCTATCTCCACGGAAGTACCTGATGGCTTTGTCGACGGCTACGAAGGTCAGATCGACTGGGGTGACAATGTTGTCGAGACCACGGGTGACTTCGCGAACGACAACGGCGATGTCGGCATGCAGGGGGTGATTGTCGTTGCGCCACCGACCGCTGACAACGAGGGCCGCACTCTCGGCCAGCATACCTTCGAGCAGACGGGCGAACGCACGATCAATACGTGTGTGACCGATAATCAGGCAGAGTCCGCCTGTAGCTCGATAGTCGTTAACGTGGAACCACTCGTGAGTACGGGGATCGGCGGGATCTTCTATACCGAGCCCCTGCCGGAAGATGAACTCACGCTTCAGGAGATACCGGACCGGACACCCTTCACTTTCGAAATTCTCATGTCGAATGGCATGCCCTCGATCGGGCCCGGGCTACCCGCGGAGAACGTGGTCCTCGATCTGTCGCTGCCCGGCGGGATCATCGTGTTCGACATCGAGATTAATACCGGCAGTTGCGCAAGTGAATTGCAGGAAGTGACGTGCGATATCGGCACACTCGACCCGGGCGCTGAGGCCCGGCTGGCGATCAATGCAGCCGGTTCCGGCACATTGATCTACGACGAGGATCGTGACTTTATGGCGACGTTGAATACCAGCTCGAACGCCCTGAACTCGGAGATCGGCATGTTCGCCACCGTGACGCTGATCGCTGACACGACCGACACCGATGATGACGGCATGAGCAATACCTTTGAACTTACCTACGGGCTTAGGCCGTTCGTAAACGATGCAGCGATCGATGGCGATAACGACGGCCTGAGCAACATCGAGGAATACGAGAACGGTACGTCTCCGCTGGTGGCCGATACCGACGGCGACGGCGTGGCCGACGGCGAAGAAGTTTTTGCGGGAATGAATCCCGTGTTTGACGATGTCGCGCCGGAACTGACGATCCCGGCTGATATACAGGTCAACGCGACCGGTACTCTGACATCGGTCCCGATCGGGTCCGCATCGGCAGTCGACTTCAGGGACGGTCCCGTAGAAGTTGTTGCAAACACACCGGGCCCATTCCCTTCCGGTCCAAACGTAGTGTCATGGATCGCCACCGACGAAGCTGGCAATCGTGCCGAGGCCTTCCAGATTGTCAACGTGGTGCCAATGGTCAACTTCCAGGTCGATCAGACTGTAGCCGAAGGCGAGGTGGCCAAGGTCCGCGTCGAGCTGATCGGGACGGCAGTCGAGTACCCCGTGGTCGTCCCTTACACGCTGACGGGGACGGCCTCGAACCCGGCGGATCACAACGGCATCAATGGCGAAGCAGTGATCGAGTCGGGGCTCTCGTCCGATATAGAGATCGGTATCTTCAAGGATCCTGTCGACGAACCGGACGAGACGATAATACTGACGATGGCCGCTCCGGCCACCAATGCGATTCCAGGCGGGATCACATCGCACGTCATTACCGTGAGCGAGACCAACCAACCACCACAGGTCACGATCGACGTTGAACAGCAAGGGCGGCGCACCACGACGATTGTGAGCAGCGCCGGACTGATCGGAATGATCGCCGACGTGCGCGACGATCCCGCACAGGACCACAGCTTCGACTGGAGTGCATCGGATCCTGCGCTGATCGATCCGATCACCGTCAACGATCCGGCCTACCTGCTCGACCCCGACGGTCTGATGTCGGGCATGTACGGTATGCATGTCAGCGTCACGGACACCGGTATGGCGCAAGCAATCACCAACGCAAGTTCGCTGCTGCGAGTGGAGAGCGAGCAGCTGATATTGCTCTCCAGCGATGACTCTGATGGGGATGGTGTGAGCGATGCAGTAGAAGGACCGGACGATGCCGACGGTGACCGGATCGCCAACTACCTCGATAACGTGCCGAACTCCAATATGCTGCGCCTTTCCTTAGACGGCCGCATGCTGGAGACGATGACGGGACTTACATTACGTCTCGGCCCGACGGCGTTCGCACAGGGCAGCGCCCTCGCCTCAATCGGCGAAGATGATCTTGCAATAAACGTTGCTTACGGATTCGGTAGCGATGTTCAGGACTTCGAGGTAACGAAACTCATCCCGGGCGGCAGCGTGAATGTCGTCATTCCGCTCGCAATACCTATCTCCGAAGGCGCGGGATTGTTGACGTTTGTCGATGGCCAGTGGCGGGAATTCATTGAGGACACGAACGATGGCATAGCATCAGCACCTGGCGCCAACGGTGCTTGCCCTCCACCAGGCGATGCCGCATACAGTCCAGGACTAACCCTTCAGTATGGTTGCGTCCAGCTTACGCTGAGCGATGGCGGACCAAACGACCTGGATGCGGTTATCGACAGCGTTGTACGAATTACGGGAGGTGTTGCTGTGCCGGTTAGAGCAAGTCTCGCGAGCAGGCCGCAGGAGACCGGGTCGTTGGCCGGCGCCGGCGAGTTCGTAATCGCGCGGACCCGCATTCACAGTGACTCCGGGGATGCGGTGATCAACTCGCTGACACTCCAGGCAAACGGTGACCGTGATGACACGCAAATCGACAACGTGATCCTGGTGCATGACACCAACCGCAACAGCGAATGGGAGGACGATGACGTCGTGCTGTCCAATGGAAATTTCGCAGCCGACGACGGACAACTGACAATGAATCTCGACAGTCCGCTCGAGCTGCCGGTCGGGGATACTGACTTGCTGGTGATCTATGCCTTCGGCGACACCCAATAAAGGACCCATGATGAACACATGCCGCACACTGACTACCCTGGCCGCGGGCCTGCTTATCTTGGCGGCCTGTGAGTCGGACCGCGTCGAGACTTCCGACCCTGGCCAGCCCCCACCCACTAGCACGGACTACACTGTGACTATTACGGAAGTCGTAGTAGTCAACAAGGACAGCGGAGAGCCTGTAATAGTCGAAGGACTACCGGTAGCCGGAGGCTCGCTGGAACATGATTAGGTCAACGCACTGAGGTCGGACTAATGACTGCGTAGTCGGGTCCGAAGCAAGGCGTAGACAATACGAGCGAAATATACCTGAAACGACTTGTGGCAAGCGGCGGTACGGGTCCCGCGGCGGATCACGACGCCGAAGGCGGCCCCGAGCCCCAGCGCCGTCGGGCGAGAACCGAGACCAGCCTAGCCGGTCGATAGACGCCGAAGGCGAATTGGCGAAGCGGCCATTCAATCAACCGCCGACACGAAGATCTTAAGAATTCTAAGTGGTTGATTCAATTGATATTGATCAACCAGTTACTGGGACGTCCGCTGCCTGATTTGCATCACGGCACATGACGCTGCGCAGCTGCTCCACGCAAGTCTCACGCCATAATCCGGTTTGCGCGGTCGACCCGACTGAGGCCGCAGAGACATCTCGCCCTTCGGGCGCCTGCGGCGTTTGTCGCTAACGCGGCTCAGTTGAACACCGACACGCGGATCTTCAGATACCCGGTATTCCTGGAGCCGGCGGCAACACTGCTTTATTCACCGCCCTGCGGGGGCGATGTAGACTCCAGAGCATCGATAAGCGCGCACACGATGGAGGGCCGAGCAATCCTTCGAAATACCACCGCATTCCGGGCCCTTGTCGCGGGCTGCTGTGCGTTCTTGGCGCTGCTCGGGAACGTGGCCGAGGCCCTGGGCGATCCGATAGACACCTGCGGCTATCGACAGGCAGGCCTGTCGATGCCGGCCTACCAGGTGAGCAGTTCCGAAGTCGGGCATCCGTGGCGCGCCCTCTACGGGTACTGCCTGCTCGGTGGCCAGCGCTTCGTGTTGCATCAGGACTGGGCGCTCTCGTATCTCGACGGAGACGACGTCGGCAGCGCCCCTGGCGGTGAGGGGATCGGTATTGGTACCGACTTGTTCGTTCGCTGGAAGGCCGACTGGCGTCCTTCGCTGATCCCCTACATCGATGCCGGCGTCGGAATTCAATATGCCGCCCGCAACCCGTTTCCGGCTGACGGCAGTCGGTGGATGTTCACACTGCACGGTGGAGCGGGCTGGCTCATACCGATGAAGAAAAACCGGCAAGCCACGGTAGCGGTCCGCTACCTGCACATGTCCAACGCGGGGCTAACCGGGGAAAACTCCGGATACGATGTCATTCATCTCATTCTTGGGATGCGCTGGGGCAGCAGCCGCTGACGGCGCACGATCTGCTTTGGAGCAGCGAGCGATTTCGTGAACACGATCTTCGTGCAAAGGCCGCCAGCGATGCAAACAAAGAACATGCGACTGAGCTGTTAGCTCATCGCGATAGCCGGACCACATCACGACACTACCGAAGGAAACCGGAGGTGATACGACCGCCGAAATAGAGGTTTTTTGGAAAGAGGCTGCTTATTTTGGAAAGAGAGGTATGCTAGAGAAGCTGTAAGCCATTGATTAGATGGTGGCCAAGGACA